>JADMIO010548868.1_pt1 | contig 78142 bp, 64 predicted proteins | sample 8958161 | NCBI WGS metagenome assembly JADMIO01 (sample SAMN16585339, study PRJNA669376) | soil metagenome | isolation source: Crop rotation soil | place: USA: Cullars Rotation, Alabama | collected 2011 | reverse complement strand
GACAACTTGTCCACGTGGAATTCTAAGCTTAGGATCCCAATGTGCTGGAAAGATCTGCCCGGCCGTGGCGCCCAGCTTCGACACGGCTTCGCGGATCAACTCTCTTAATTCACGATCTTCCTGATGACTTTCGGGATTCTCTTTGGTGATGAAGGAGCTGACACTGGCCGCCTCGGTCACATCATCGAAAGCGACTGATTTCGAGCGCTTGCGACTGCGAATCAAATCGAGCGAGGCATTGATCGCGGCGCGGGAAAAATAAGCTTCGGCATTCTGTGCCGTTTCGGCAGCTTCCTGGCCGCGGGCCACTCGCAGAAAAACTGTCTGCAGCACATCTTCGGCGTCTGCCGCGCTGCCCGTTACCCGGTAAGCAGTGCGAAAGACCCGATCGTAATGACGACGAAACAGGGCCTCGAGGCTGGTCGCGCCGGGACTATCGGCCTCAGACCGGGCGTTGGATAACGGCCACCTGCGGACATCAGAATCGTCAGCCGAATCACCTGAAGTTATATTTTTGAGCGGTTTTACAGCGGCCAGCACGGCTTCCTCCCTAAAATCTTCTCCGCTCATAAAACGCCCCATGGCGGTGATTATTAACATTGAGTGCAGGAAAGTTGAAGGAATTTTGGTGCGCGGAAGTGTGGGCGGCCGTCGCGCCGGAGTCAGTACCATCCGCGTAAGCGGATGGGATAAGGAAGAATCCCCGGGAGACCTAGCCCGCCTCCTTGTCCCATCTGCTCAAGCAGATCGCCTGACTCCAGAGCGACGGCCGCCCACGCTCTCAGGTCGTAATGACGGCTCCCCTCTATTACTCCCGCGAGCGCCGGAAGAAAACAATCGCCCCCAGCGTCACCACGATTTCGAGAATCATGAACATCAGCATCAGCCTGCTGATTGTTCCTTCCACGATCAGACTCACCAAGCGACCAGCCGCAAATCCGCCCGTGGCCAGCGCCAGAGCCAGGAGGCCGGGCTGCATCCATTGTCGCTTCAGGACGCAAATCACCAGGAAAATGCCAAAACCCAACTCGAGACCGCCGTAGGTGGCGCGCAGATCGGTGCGCGCCATCGCAGTCGGCGCCGCAATCTCAAGTACCGCCGCAAATGGTTGGGGAATGATCAGGAAAAGTGCGCCGACGACGATGAATATCGCCGCCGACCCCAGCAGCAGAATTCGCGGTAGTGTCATGTTCGATTGAATTTGATTGATGAACTACCTGGCCCCGACCTGTCTACGCTTCCTTCAGCTTCCGGTACTCGTGCGCCGCCGCGAGCAATAAGCCGGTAGTGTTGGTGACCCAGTCGGCTCGCGATTTTTTCCATGTCTCCCAGCCCGCCGGCAAACGTTTCTCGACAAACATGAGTTCCACATCCGCCACGTCCAGCGCCGGCTCACCATCCACTTTCTTAGCCCCGGGTTTGTTGACGAGAAAAGCGAAGAGCAAGCCGAACTCACCCGCAGATCCGACCAGATTATTTTCGCCGGTTAACCTGGTCAGTTTCTCTTCGACTTCGCGATGCGTAGTCCCGCCGCCTTTTTCTGAGCCGAACAGTTTGCTGACTAATGCCGACCCGGCCGTCGTAACCAGATTCATCACGTCCCCGGCCAATAACTCGGCAGTGTTCAAATCGGCGACTTTCGATCCGGGGTCTCTTCTCAGGTTCTCCGCGATATACCGGCCGACATCTGATCGTTTCAGCAGGCCATCCTTCGCATGATGCAATAACCGATCGAAATCAGCTTGGCTGAAGCGGCCGGAATCAAGTGTTCCCGGATCGGCCTGCAGGGTGCCGCTGTGACCCGGATGGGAGCCCTGAGAACCCGGCAGCTCCAGGGAAAAAAGATTCGCCGGCGCCGGGCTATCAAGCCGGCCGGCGCCGCCGCGCATGAACGCGTGATTGCCTTCAGCGAAGAAGGCCAGTAGATCGCCCAAATCGCCGCCGCCACTGTTCCCCAGCGCGCGCACGTCTTCAATACTCGCCAACGGATTGCTTGCTTCATTACGAACGGCAAGATGTCCTTCCGCGACGGCGCTCCCAAGAAAAGGGCAGGTGATTTTCTTCTCGACGATTAGGTTCTTCTCATTCTCGTTCAGCGAAACAATTTCATTTGGATTAGCAGACATCAGGAAGGTCCTCCAATGGTTTGAGGGCTGGATTTACCTGGCGACGAAGTGCGTGAACTGCCGCACCGATCGAACGCCCGCCTTGGCTCCTGGTGCTCGATCTTTCCATTTTGAATCGGCAATAAGCTCTTTCCCGTCCAGACGAAGTAAGCCGGAGCGAACTCATCCGGAGGTGGATCACCATACTCTTTACGAACCACTTCGGGGTCATTGACTAGCACCAGACGGCTGCCCGGCGCAGTTTTGATCGCTTGGCGCCCGCCGCCTCCGGCGATACCGACATAGAAAGGCGTTACATAAGCGCGGCCGGTAATCAGGTCGACGATGCCGACGCGCGCGCAGTTTGTTCCGCATCCCCAGTAATCGAGCGCGTAATGACCGGCGAACCTTTGGCCGGTGCGCGCGGTCTGGCGCAGCATTGTGCGAAAACACGAAGTGTCAGCCGTGCTGTAGATCTTAACCTTGACTGATGTCTTCGTCGTCACAAGGCGGGCGGGATAATCCTTGAAGGCTGGCGTCTGCGCCCGGGTCGCCGCAGATAACCAAAACAGGATCAGAATTGAAAAGACTTTGATGCTCACAGGATTTGCTCTCTGATTCACACTTGCCCGCGAGCAATACGAGAACCTACGAGCTGCGGCGCGGCGGTCAGAGCTAAGCCCAAGGCGAGGCTTTGCGAGCCTTGGGTCAACCCATCCAGGGTGATCGACAGCAATTACGCGTCGGCGGCCGGGTTTACTAATCCTCTGTCGCCGGCTCCGCGGCTCCCAAACTTAATGAACGACCGACCCAAGGCTCGCAAAGGTAACAATACAGCTGACGCACCCGGAGCAACCCGAAGGGTTGCCAGAAAGTAGCCGTCGGTCGGAGCGTAGCGAAGACTACCCGTTCGTCGTAGGGTTGAGATCGCACCCCAGGGTTAATGCTGGCGGCCTTACCTGGATTCCGGTTGGTATCGAACGAACGTCGGGCCTGCAAAGGTCTGGCACCCCGGCAGCAAGCCTACAACAGACAGTCAAGAGCCCGACCATTTTTCCTTGACTGGCGATCCTGATCTGATGCATGCTCCAGCCCTCTCCTGAAATCCTTTTCCGCTCAGTCCAAACTATGAGAGGAGGCGAAGTGTAATGAAAAAACTTCTTGTCTCGGCCTTACTCTTCCCGATCTTGCTGGCGGTCACTGTGCCTGTCGGTTCACAGACACGGCCACGGCGTGTAACTCAACCCGCGAACGCCAACTCGGCAAATTCCGAAACGGCTGCAGCCGAGCGCGCACGCGCACGGCAGGTCCGGTCACGCACACCGGATTTTCGTGAGGGCCGCCGCGAAAGCCGCTGGCCCGGCATCCTGCTGAACACGGGCCTTTCCATTGGCACGTCGATTGGCAGCCGTGGCGGCCACGGCGATAGTTGCAGTCCGTCGCGCGGCTCGATTCTTAATGGGCCACGGTTTATCTCGCTCGGCTCGAATCGCTAACGCATTTCAGAGAGTGGCACGCTGATCAAGCAGGAGACGCGTGCCACCTCATTTTCATCGCTGCCGGCGGTCATCACGGACCAACGATCATCACGTTGAATTGTCCGTCAGTTGAGACGTCTCCACCCGCGATCGCCCAACGGTCGGCCGGACAGGTGCCCAGACCGGAAGCTCCCGTGTAAACCAAGAACCAATTTTGATTTGGATTAGTATTCAGCGGCGTCCCGCTTAAGCCCACGATCGCGGTTACGAAGATCATCGCATTGGGATCGCCATTGATCGCGGGGTTGTCCATATAAGTGAAGCCGCTTGGATTTACGATCGGACCACAGACGTTTCCAACCGTGCGCGCATGCCGGAACGTCGCGATGTTCCCAACTCCCGGAGGTCCCGGCGGTCCCGCCGGTCCCGCCGGTCCTGCTGGTCCGGCTGGTCCCGCTGGTCCTGGAGGACCCGCCGGTCCGGATACGTTCCAACTGATTGGTGATTCGTGGTTGCGGCAATCGCTCGGGGAACTAACCAGACGTAAATTGCCGTTCGTGTCGTTATAGCAAGCTTGGATCGTTCCGGGTGGCGGTGCTGCATACACAGACACCACGGCTGCCAGCACCACGGCCGACAAAGCGGCCAGCACGAGCGCTGCCGCCCACGGATGCTTCCTGAGACTTTGCATGTTTGGAGGACTCCTTTCGATTTGACGGTTTACGGGGCGATGCGAGACTGAACTTCGCACCGAGTCAAAGGGGGAGCGGCGAATTCTATTCAGAATCTCCGGGTAACTCAATTTTTATCCGGAGCGATTTCCGCCGTTGTTTCGATCTGTTGACGTTCGCAGAGGTTCTGTTTTGCACGTGATGATCAATAGATGAGGATCATCGACGGGGAACGGAAAAGGATGGGTTAATCCAAAGTAGCTTGCTGATCCCATTCGCTCACGCGAATGGTACTGACCCGGTGACTACGCGAATGGTACTGACCCGGTGACTATGCGAATCGTACTGACCCGGTGACCTTAGCTGCGTTTGATGTCAGAAACGCGCCGAAACTTTTTCGGCGGCCTCTTGCGAAGAGATCACCGGGTGAACTTCAAACTCCACCAAGTCATTCCAGTTGACCAGCCATTCATCCAACAGTTCCCGCCGGTCGGTTTCCATTAACTGAAAGCACCGCTCTAGATTCGTGTCGACCCAGCTGGAAACATAGCGCAAGCCTTCGGGCGCCAGCCGCCCCCGCTCCTGAAATCGTTTGTAGACCGGCACGGGATCATGATTCCGGAAGTGTTCGACGACCATGTAGAGCAAGGTGTCCTCCCTGAGGAAGCTACGGCCCAAAGCGTTGGCGGTATTCGATTGAGCTGAGGAACGCCTTGACCATTTCGGCTTGAATATAATTGCCGTTGAATTGATTCAGCTTGGTCAACCAGAAGTCATAACCCGTGTAGTCAGTGTCCGGGCCCGAATTCGGATTGCGACGAAGATAGCCGAAGTATTCGGCCAAAACGAACGCGCGATTGTACTCAGCGTTATAGAGATCCGGATCTTCCGCCACCATTCGCACCGCCAGCGCGCGCGCATTCACGTTGCTGCTGTCCGCTGCCACGCCAAAGAAATTAATCGCTGTCGTCCGCTCAACGCTTGAGAGGACGTTCCCGGCATTCTGATTTAGTTGGTCGACAAATTGCGCCGGCGTCATGCTGTGGGGAAAGGCCTGGATGAAGGGCAGGGTCTGAACAAACTCGAGCGCAAAAGCCTGCTTGTTGCTCTCCATGAGTTGTTCCCAACCGGGCTGCAGCACGATTACTCCCTGACCGATTCGCTGCACTCCCTGGAGGAATTCGGTGAAGCGCACCACGGGCACACTCAGTTGGTGTGTGCCGCCGAAGGTGGAAACGCCGGTCGCGTCACCGTAGCCAACTTTGTAAAAGCGCTCGACGAGGTACCCATTGTTTTGAAACTCGATCGAAAGGAAGAAAGATGCTGAGACATCTACGCGGCGGACTTCCGCGCATTGGGCGTTAGCTCCGCAACCAATAATTTGATTGGTCCAGAAGTCCCAGCCACTTTGATCAGGTTCGCGATTCAGGAAATCCAGATAATGACGGCGCACAAAGAACGACGCCGCATCAATCGGGTTCGCCGGAATTGAGTAGCGGCCGCCTGTGGCGACGCGATTGAGACCTCCGTCCTGGCCGCCCCACAAAATCATGTCGTTGCCGGTCCAGACTGCGGGGAAATTTATTCGGGCCGAGGGCGCGTTAAAATCGCAGGTAGCTACCCAACTGTTGCTCGCCGGGTTATAGCGTCCGCCAACATTCGTCGTGGGAACCGCGTTCCCTCCGGCGCCGCCCCAGATGATCATTTCCGTTCCGGTCCAAACTGCCGTATGACCACTGCGGGCGGTGGGAACGTTGGTCAAACTGGTGAGGGTCCAACTGCCGGTGCTGGGGTTATATCTCGCGCCCGAGGAAAGGACACCTGCACCGCCGCCGCCCCAAATAATCATTTCAGTTCCGGTCCACACTGCCGAGTGACCGGAGCGCGCCTCGACGGCGCCGCTCACGGTCGTAGCCGTCCAGGTATCGGTAGCCGGATTGTATCTGCCGCCCGTGTTGGTCAGCCCGATGCCGGCCCCACCCCAAATAATCATTTCGCTTCCCGTCCAAACCGCGCTGTCGCTGCCGCGCGGTGAAGGCGCGCCCACGGTGCTCATCGGTGCCCAGCTGTCGGTCGCGGGATTGTATCTGCCGCCGTTGGTTTGCAGACCGGTATTGTTTTGTCCGCCCCAGACGATCATCTCGGTACCGGTCCAGACTGCCTTCGCGAAGGTGCGCTCAACCGGGGCGTTGACAGTGGTGATCGGCGTCCAGGTGTCGGTGACCGGATTGTATCGCCCGCCGTTGCCAAAGTTGGTTGGGCCGTTTCCTCCGCCCCAGATAATCATTTCCGTACCAGTCCAGACAGCCGCATGATTGGCGCGCGCCGCCGGAGCATTCGTCGTGGTAATTGGCGCCCAGGTATCGGTCGCGCGATTGTACCGGCCGCCCGTATTCAAGAAGCCTTGCGCGTCGCGTCCGCCCCACACAATCATCTCGCTGCCGGTCCAAACTGCGGTGTGCGAAGACCTCGCTGCCGGTGCATTCGCATCGCCGATGGCCGTCCACATGTCGTCACCGCACGCCGGCTTCGGACCCGGCGGGGGCGTGGGAATCGGCGTCGGGGTGGGCGTCGGCGTCGGGATGGGAGTCGGTGTGGGCGTGGCGGTCGGCGACGGTGTCGGCGTCGGGCTCGGGGCCGGCACTGGATTGAGCGATTCGAAAGCGCCGATATCGACAGTGCTATTCAGCACCCTGGGAAATCCCGCTCCCCGCTGATCATTCGCCAGCGGAGTTGTTGTTTGATCGATCGCCAGTGCGTTACTTCCGGCATTGAGCGCCGGACTACCGGCGAACAGTGCATGGGTCATGCTGGCGCCGCCGTTATTGGCCAGCGGGACCAAACCAGGATTGGCGACGCCGACCTGGTTGTTATTAACTCCGTTTGTCAGTCCGCCGGCGCCGCCGGTCCCAAACAGATTGAATGAGCAGGCCGACACTATGGTGCTGCAGCAGTTGGAAAAGTCACTCGGAGTGGCGCCGCTCGCGCCTTTGAAATTACCGGCGACGATCGTGTTTGTGAGCGTCGCGTTTCCGCCCGAGACTGAAATCCCGCCACCGTCTTCTGTCCCGATCCCATCAGAGTTGGCTCGATTATTGGTGACCGTAACATTCGTCAGCCTGAGCGTGTTGTTCGGACTGTAGATGCCGCCGCCTTCGCCAGGCGATACGTTCCCTGAGATGGTGCTGTTGATAATATTCAGCACGCCGACGACACCGTAAGCGCCGCCGCCCTGGCCGGCGCTGTTGCCGGTGATTAAGCTGTCGCGCACGACCAACGTTCCGTTGTTGAATAAGGCGCCACCGCCGTTGATGGCGCTGTTGCCACTCAACACGCTTCCACTCAGCACGAGGGTTCCGCTATTCGCGACCGCGCCGCCACTGTTTAGCGGGGCCAATCCGCTGGTGATGCTGCCGTTCGCCAAGGTCAATCCGGAAATCGTTACGGTGCGGCCGGCAGGAACAGTAAAAATTCGAAACGGCGGAATTCCATTCGCAGCATTGCGCTGCACCGTCAATTGACTCGCGCCGGGCCCATTGATGTTTACGTTGTGATTCAGGTCCGGTAAGGCGGTCGACAAAGTGATCAGACCCGGCATGCTGAAGTTGATATCGATGGTGCCGCAGGTTGATTGGCCGATCGATTCCTGAATCGCGGCCCGCAAGCTACAGCCTCCGCCGACAATCGCGCAGACACCGTCGCCCGCGACGGCATCCGAGGCGTCGCTATTAGTATTGACGGTGATCGTGCTGCTGCACGGCGGCGGGGTTGGGGTCGGTGTCGGCGCGCCGCAGCCAAACCAATTGAGCTTGATGTTCCCGGTATCTCCGCCCCAACCATCGACGGCAATTCGGTAGACAGCGCCCGCGGTCGCGCTAAAACTCACGCTGCTGGTAACCACTCCGGCCTGTGCATCATCGTTAAAGGCGAGCCGCGTGAGCGCACCGATTGAGGTACCTGTGTACACTGCGATGACCGAATCGAAGTCGCTTCCGGCGGTAGTGAACACGGCGGAGCCGGACGAGGGCGCCTGCCATAAATACCAAACCGTATGACTCGGACTGAGCGAATTTCCGTCAGGTGGATCATGGCTCGGCTCGCCGCCTTCGCTGGTCGCGCCGAAGTTAGTGCCCACAGTATTGCCCGTGCAATTTGAAATTATTTGAGCGTTCGCAAAGCTGTCATTCGAAGGCGGCGAGGGTGGCCCCGGCGGTGGTGGCGGCGCGTTGTTGTTCGTCAGGTTATAGCCGAAAACAGCGAGCGCCAGCTGATCATTCAAGGTGATCGTCCGCCGGCATCCGGCAGGAAGTGACGGGTCCATAATGCCGAGATAAGAAGGACTACAACTGCCGGCCTGTTTCCAGTGACTCGACTGCCGACCATCCGCCCCGTTTACCGTCGAACCCGCCGGCCCGCCATTCGATAAGCCCACCTCGACGTTGCCGGGCACAAAGAAGAACTGAAGCGGATCGGGCGAACCGCCGATGGTCAGGATCCTCGGAGCGGCGGTAAAGGTGCCGCTCGTGACTCCGGTGCGGAACCGGTAAAGATCCCAGATTGATGTCTTCGGTATCCCCAGCCCCGCATCAGAACTGAAGCCCAGGGCGTGACCAATTTCGTGGGTAGCCACCGCATCGAAGTCTCTCTCGGCGGCCGTAATGCCGTCAGTCGGGTTGAAATCAAAAGCAAAGCTCGAGTTGAAACCGATTCTGGCAGCGTTGTCTGTTGATTGCGCCGTCGCCGGCAACAGACCAATCGCGCGCGCATTCGCATCCGACACACCGGTGGAACCTGCTTCTCCGAGATCCGTCGGCACGGTGTTAGCCGGCAGCGCCGCAAAGATTCCCTGCTTCGTCGCGTTACCCTCGCCGTCGGCTTCCGCGATCAGATTTGCGCGCACATTGGGATAAGGATACGAAGTGGCCGGCGCGCTCGTCGCACCCAGCACGCCGCTCGGGAACGGCTGTCCAAAAATCGTCGACCCAAAATCAACGTCGATGTAAACGGTGACGGGCGATTTGATGATGTCTTCCCAATTTTTTGCGGCCTGAACGAACGCATTAACCGCCGCCTGGTTTTGCTGCAGCTGTGGCGTTGCTCGCAGAATGATGGTGAGATTCGGCGCGGCCGCCGGCGCAATTTGCCGCTCCTTATCAATTGACTCAGGATGATTAATCTGGCGCAGGTCGTTTGTAACGGCCTGCGCCATTTGCAGCTTCTCTTCCGGCGTTGCGTCCCGACAGACGGTTTCGCCATTTGCTCCCGGATAAAGCGTGAACTGCTCGCCGGCTTTTGTTTTTGGGTCAGGCGCTGTCTGCACCGCGGGACGAACGATAGCCGGCGTTACGACCGGCGCACTCCGCGCCGCCGATGAGCCGGAACCACCGAACCCGGCAGCAAAGAGAGAAGAGAGTGAAGCCAACGGAAACGCGCGACCCACCGCGGACGCAGCGATCGCACTCATGGCAATCAAGACGAAGAGTTGCAGTCTGCGAGACATTTCGGCGACCAGGAAAATCCAGTGAAATCACGAGGTCGCGGAGAGGACCTCGCGTGTCGACATCGGTTACGCGCCAACCAGAGCGCGTATTCTAGCAACCCTGGTCTCTGCGCGAAACAATTTTCGGAATGTTTGGAGACTCTGGCCGATAGCTCACGGCCCAAAACGCTGACGGTACTCAATTGAACTGAGAAACGCCCTGACCATTTCGGCATTAATGTAATTGCCGTTGAACTGATTTAGTTTGGTCAGCCAGAAATCGTAGCCGGTGTAGTCGAGCGTGGACTCCGGCGCGTCGTTCGGATTACGGCGCAGGTATCCAAAGTACTCGGCCAGCACAAAGGCCCGATTGTATTCAGCGCCATAGAGGTCCGGATCTTCGGCCACCATCCGCAGGGCCTGGGCGCGCGCCGTGTTGTTATTGCTGTCAGCGGCCACGCCGAAGAAGTTGATGGCGTTTGTCCGTTCATTCGCCGACAGGACATTACCCGCCCGCATATTGAGTTGATCGACAAATTGCGCCGGCGTCATCGTCGTGGGGAACGCCGTGGTGAATCGCGATGTCTGCACAAACTCGAGCGCAAAAGCCTGTTTGTTGCTCTCCATCAGTTGTTCCCAACCCGTTTGCAGCACAATCACGCCCTGACCGATGCGCTGTACGCCCTGAACGAATTCGTTGAACCGCACTGACGGCACATTGAGCTGGTGAGCTCCGCCAAAGGTCGAGGCGCCGAGCGAATCGCCATAAGCGACTTTGTAGAATCGTTCAACCAGATAGCCGTTGTTCTGGAATTCAATCGATAGGAAGAACGAAGCCGACACATCGATACGGCGAACCTCCGTGCACTGCGCATTGGCCCCGCACGAAGTGATTTGATTCGTCCAGAAATCCCAGCCGGACTGATCGGGTTCGCGATTTAGAAAATCAAGGTAATGCCGCCTGACAAAGAATGCCGCCTGGTCGATTGGATTGGCGCCCGGCAACGAATAGCGGCCACCCGAACTGAAGTACGTAGGAATGTGCAGGCCACCCCAGACGATTAGTTCGTTTCCGCTCCAGACTCCGGTGAAAAAGCTTCTGGGCGCCGGCACATTCGTTTCACACGTCGCGATCCATGAATCCGTGTCCGGTCGATAGCGACCGCCGCTGTTCAGGTCGACGTTGTTGTCACTGCCGCCCCAAACAATCATCTCAAAACCGGTCCACACCGCCGCGTGCAGGTACCTGCCTACCGGCGCGCCGGTATTGCTCATCGGGACCCAGGTGTTTGTGCTGGGCCGATATCGCCCGCCCGTATTTAGCTTCCCGCCATTTCCTGAACCGCCCCAGACAATCATTTCTGTTCCGGTCCAAACGGCGCTGTGATCGTTGCGAGGACTCGGGGCGTTGGTAATGCTCATCGGAGTCCAGGTGTCAGTCGTGGGGTTGTATCTTCCGCCGACGTTTACCGCACCGAATCCGATTCCGCCCCAAATGAGTAATTCGCTGCCGGTCCAAATCGAAGAATGTCTCGACCGCGGCGCAGGAGCATTGGTCGTGGTAATCGACCGCCAGCTATCAGTGGTGGGATTGTATCGGGCTCCGCTATTGAGATCAGTCGTGCCCAGGCCGCCCCAGACAATGAACTCAGTCCCGGTCCAAACTCCCTTTTGGTAGATGCGCGCCTCAGGCGCGCCGGCCGTGGTCATCGGCGTCCAGGTGTTTGTCGCCGGATTATATCTGCCGCCGGTATTGGTGAAACCGTTTAAGCCTCCGCCACCCCAGACGATCATTTCGGTGCCGGTCCAAACGGCCGTGTGATTAGCTCGCGCGGGCGGCGCATTCGCCGTACTGATGTCGGTCCAGGTATCAGTCGCAGGGTTATACCTCGCGCCCGTGTTGGTGGTAACTCCGAGGTTTGAAGTGAACCCGCCCCAGACAATCATTTCGGCTCCCGTCCAGACGGCGGTGTGCGCCTGTCTCGCTAACGGTGCGCTCGTGGAGCTGGTTGCTCTCCAAAGATCGTCGCCACACACCGGCGTCGGCGAAGGGGTAGGTGTCGGAGTCGGCGTCGGACTTGGAGTTGGGGTGGGCGTCGGCGTTGGTGTGGGGGTCGGACTGGGAGCAATGCAACCGGTCCAATTTAGTTTGATGCCACCTTGATCGCCGCCCCATCCGTCGACCGCAATCCGATACGTTGTCCCCGCGGTCGCATTGAAAGTAACCAGACTGCTCACGACCACGCCGGGATCTATGTCATCGTTGAAAACAATTTGGTTGAGGCCGTTGACAACGTTGCCGGTGTAGACGGCCAGGATCGTGTCGAATCCACTGCCGCCCGTGTCTAATGAGACTTTCCCAGTCGACGGCGCTTGCCATTGATACCAAACCGTGTGACTTGGGCTGAGTGAAGTTGAATCAGTTGGATCGTGGCTGGGCTCGCCGGATTCTTTGGTAGCGCTGAAATTGGTGCCGGTGACGCTGCCGCTGCAACCAGCGATGGGTTGCGCATTGGCAAAATTATCGTTGGCCGGCGCCGCCGGGGGAGCGGGCGGCGGAGGCGGCGCATTGTTGTTGGTTAAATTAAACCCGAACGAAATCAGCGCCAGTTTGTCGCTGTCGGTGATGACCCGCCGGCACCCGTCAGGAATCGCCGGATCCATTACGCCGATATAAGACGGACTACAGCCGCCCACATGTTTCCAGTGACTGGATTGCCAGCCGTCCGCATTATTCAGAGTTGCGCCGTCCGGGCCCCCGGTCGACAAGCCCAACTCGCTATTGCCGGGAACAAAAAAGAATTGCAGTGGGTCGGGCGATCCGCCGATGGTCAGCAGGCGTTGGGCGGCGGTAAAGGTGCTACTCGTGGTCCCGGTACGAAACCGGTAGAAATCCCAAATCGAGGCGCGGACCAGGCTGGTGCCGGCTTCGGAGGTAAACCCCAGCGCATGGCCGATCTCATGCGTAGCGACCGCGTCGAAATCAATGGCGTCCGCAGCAATTCCGTCGCTGGGATTAAAATCAAAAGTGAAGTTTGAGTTGAAAGCGATTCGCGCCGCCTCATCCTGCGATTGAGCTGTCGCCGGCAAAAGACCCAGGGCCCGGGCATTCGGATCCGCGACGTCCGTTGAGCTCGCGTCGCCTCGGTCGGTCGGCAAGGAATTCGACGGCAAGGCGTTAAAAATTCCCTGCTTGGTCCCGTTGCCCTCACCGGCAGCTTCGGCCACCAGGTTGGTGCGTACCGAAGCATACGGATAGGAACTGCTGGCGGTCGCAGTGGCGCCCAGCACGCCGGCCGGAAAGGTTTGGCCGAACCCGCTGGTGCCGTAATCGACATCGATATAAATCGTGACGGGAGACTTGATGATGCTCTCCCAATTCTGGGCTGCGCGCGTAAATGCGGCGGTCGCAGTCGGATTTTGCTGCAACTGTTGCGTCGCTCGCAAAATAATCGTCAGGTTCGGCGCGGTCGCGGGCTGAATCGTCTGAGTCTTGTCATTAGTCTCAGCATGATTTACCGCGCGCATTCCCAAAGTCTCCAGGTCGGCCGCGGCCATCTGGCGCTTCTCCGGCTCGGTGGCCGCCCGGCAAACTACTTCGTCGTTGGCGCCGCGATACAACGTGAATTGCTCGCCGGGCTTCGACTTTTGCGCCGGTTCAGACTGTGATATTTGAGCCGGTTCCCTCTGGCTTTGGGGAATGTGGGCTGAGATCGGCGACCGGGAAATGCTTTTGGTAATTCCACCAAATGCATCGTCGAGCGCCTGAGAAAACGAAGGGAAAGGAAGCGCGCGTCCCATTACGGTGAGGGCGAACGCCGCGAAAATGATCGACGTGAGGACCTTGATAGTGCGAGTCATAAATCAAAAACTTACCTGCAAAAATATTTTTCTAATGCGTAACAAGCTCGGGAGATTAAGGAGGGTCGTAAGTCTGAGACGGGTACGTACAACACCAAGGGCGGCATTATAACAAGTCGCGCCGCAGACACGAAGACGGGAAACGGGTCAGTTTGAAAAAAGTGGCACGGGCGTCCCGCCCGTGAAATCCAGAGCAAGATGCGCGTGAAGCGGAGATGGAAAGACCGACTCTGAAGTGGCCGTGACTCGCGTCGGCTCTCAAGCCTTCAAAACAGAAATCGCCGCGAGGCGCTTTTGGGCTTCGGCCGCCTCGGCACTGTTCGGATGGCGCCGCAGAACCTCGCGCCAGGCCCAGCCTTCGTAGTGGAATTTCTTGGCAGTGCGATCGAAGTGGAAGGTGATTCCCTGACGATTGTAACGGTCGAGGCTGCTGTAATTGAGATAGTAGCTAAACTCCGGGGCGCCGGCTGAGGGCAGTTCACGTCGTTCGAACCGCCGTTCAGCTTCACGCGACAGCTTGGCCGCAGCTTCTTCGGCCGAGTCGCCATAAATCATCAAAACCTTCGGGCGCAAAGGTGAGCGAGGAAACAGATCGAGAAAGATCCGCGCCCGCGCCACACGTTCGAACTCGTCGGCTCCTTCTAATAAACGCACCAGCCGATCGTCATCGCCCGGACGCCAGGAGGAAACTACTGCATCGCTTTGCAACCAACCGGACGTCCGCCGAGTGACGGCTACCTGATAAAACAGCAAACCGTCACGACTGCGATTGGAACCGCGAATCGACACGAAACGACCACGGCTCAAGCGCCGCAAGAGACGGGCAGAAGCTTCAGGCGCACTGCGAAGCGCTGCGAGCCGTTCATCCGCGATCACCGCCAGATGCCCACCCGACGGCACCCGCGGTTTCTGCGCGCTGGCCGGAAACGCGCACAGTGCCAAGGCAGCATAAAGAAGAATAGACGGCAGAACCCGGATGAGTGCCTGAGAGCTGCAGAACATGCACCGTTTCCTCTTTGAAGATTGATATCGGCGCCGCGACATTAGTTTGCCGCGCTGTCGCCGATTAGGCCGCGTCCTTTATGTTCGGCGCCGAGTCGCGGCCGACGCTGCCTTGAATCGTACGGGCTGGCCGGCGCCGCTCAGGCGCTGGTTTAGTCCGGCATGATGGAAATGACAAATGGCCACAGCCAGGGCGTCGGCCGCGTCGTGAGGTTCGGGCACCGCTCGCAAAGACAGCAGCACCCGAACCATTTCCTGCACCTGTTGTTTTTCCGCGTTGCCATAACCGGCTACGGTCTGTTTCACCAACCGCGGCGAGTACTCGCCAATTTCCAAGCCGGCTTTCTCGGCCCCCAAAAGGGCTACGCCGCGCACCTGACCTAACTTCAGAATGACTTTGGGGTTGACGGAGTAGAAAGCTTCTTCGATCGCACAGGCATCCGGCTTTAATCGATCAATTACTTCTTCGAGACCACGACTGATTTTCAACAGCCGCGAAGCAAACGTGGCCGCAGTGGACAACTTAATCACCCCGAACTCCACGAGACGATATCGCCGGCCGCCGTCGTCACCTTCGACAATGCCCCAGCCTGTGGTCTCGCTCCCGGGATCTATTCCAAGTACTCGCACAATGGCTCAAGAGTTTACCGCATTGTGCAAGCGAATTAAGAAAACTATTTGAATTTTGGTTGAAGGAGGAAGGTTAGCGGACTTTGCAAATTAGAGTCAGCGCGCGTGCGCAAGCCGACTGAATCGCCGGAAAATTTCCGACGAATTTTTATCAACCGCTGCTTTGGCCAAGCAGGCGTAAAACTTCTGGTCGATCTTTTCCCAGCACGTAGACGGCGCTGCGGAGACGGCTTATTTCGCCTTCGACGTGCTCGAATCGAGAGTTGACCGAATGCTCGATCCCGTCCAGGCGCATCTGTACCTGCTCGATGTCGCCGCGAAGTATCGTAATGTCGCTCTTGGTTGCCATTTGAGCAAGGTCGCTCTTGGTCGTCATTTGAGCAAGGTCACTCTTGGTCGCCATTTGAGCAAGGTCACTCTTGGTCGCCATTTGATCGCGCATCGTCTCAACCGTGCTGGCGATAAAGCCGATCAATTCGTGATTGTTCTCAGCCATGACTCGCATGCTACTATCGCTCCGCAATTCGCGCCACGGAAAAATTCTTGCAAGACGCAGTCACTTTACGCGGCGGCCATGTCTGCTTCACTGATGTCAAAATTCGCCGAAACCTTCTGCACGTCGTCATGATCCTCGAGTGTTTCCATCAGCTTCACCATTTGATTCGCCTGCGAACCTTCGAGCTTGATGTAATTCTGCGGGACCATTTCAACCTCGGCCACTTGCGGCTCGATGCCTGCTTCTTTGATGGCATTCTGCACTGCTTCAAAACTCTCGGGGGCCGTAATGATTTCCCAGTTATCTTCGTCGTCGCGGATGTCATCCGCGCCCGCTTCAATGGCTAGATCGAAGAGCTCGTCTTCGGCTTTCGCAGATTTCTCGACTACCAAATAGCCCTTCTTGTCGAACATCCAGCCCACCGATCCTGACTCGCCCAGGTTGCCGCCGTTCTTGGAAAAGATATGTCGGATCTCGGCGACGGTGCGGTTGCGATTATCGGTCACGGCCTCTATCAGCAGCGCCACCCCGCCCGGCCCGTAGCCTTCGTAGGTGATCTCTTCGTAGTTGACGCCTTCCTCTTCGCCGGTGCCGCGACGAATAGCCCGGTCAATTGTGTCATTCGGCATATTGCCGGCCTTGGCGTCAGAGATGGCTTTCCGCAAACGCGCGTTCGCATCGGGATCGCCGCCGCCGGTGCGGGCGGCGACCGTCAATTCTTTAATGAACTTGGTAAATAGTTTGCCGCGCTTGGCATCGAGCGCGCCTTTCTTATGCTTAATTGAGTGCCACTTCGAGTGTCCGGACATTTTGAGTCAGTGATCCTTACTTGAAATATTCGCTTGAATTTTGGTGGGAAAATATATCACAGGACTGCGTGCTGAACGGAGTTCAGTCATCGCTAAATGAAAAGGGCGGCGCCGCCAAAGCGTACCGCCCTGGCTGACAATAGTCTTCCAAATGTCATGGCCGCGCGTAGCCCTAATACCGTTTCGCGAGATCCGTCACGACGGTGACATGCGGCAAGGGTATTGGTCGGAGGCACGCGCATCTTGCGCGTTATTCACGGGCGGGACGCCCGTGCCACTTTTCCAACTGACCAACTACGCAAACTAGTCATTTATTGATGTTTTCACGAGGGCAAGGGCATAATTGGCCGCGGTAGTTAAAAGTGCATGTGGTTCGGTCCTACCTCTGGCGAACTCCCCCGGGCTTGCGAGTTTTGTCAGGCAACAGGGGAAGCAGTATGAAGAATGTAATTCGCCATTGGTCGTTACACACTCACCATCGTTCAAAATTCTTTCTTAATCTAGTCGCTCTGCTGATGATCATGACGCTGGCTCCGGTTGCCGGACGGGCCGCGGGCGGGGACGTCGACTTAAGTTTCAACCCGGGACTCGGCGCGTCCGGCGCGGCGGCGACGGTCTTTGCCGTCGCGGTGCAGGCGGACGGCAAGATTGTGGTTGGCGGGACGTTTACCCAAGTGGGGAATCAGGCGCGCGGAAACGTCGCTCGCTTCAACGCCGACGGTAGCCTCGACGCGACGTTTCTGTCGTCTCGAGTCGGTGCGAACGGAGATGTATTCGCCTTGGCCGTACAACCGGACGGCAAGATCGTAATCTGCGGCGACTTCACCACCGTCAACGGCACCTCGCGCAGTCGCATTGCGCGCTTAAACTCTGACGGCACCCTCGACTTTTCGTTCCTGGCTTCGGGTAGTGGGGCGAATTTCGCGGTGACCTCGGCGGGTCTGCAAGCTGACGGAAAAATTGTTATTGGCGGCCGCTTTACCAACGTCAACGGGTCAACGCGTAACCACATAGCGCGCTTGAATTCTGACGGCACTCTCGACAATTCGTTTCTGGCGGCCGGAAGCGGCACCAATGGAGACGTGTTTTCGTTGGCCTTGCAAGCTGACGGGAAGACTGTGATTGGAGGTTTCTTCACCAGCGTCAACGGCACGGCTCGAAATGGAATTGCGCGTCTGAATACCGATGGAACAAACGACGCGTCGTTTCTGGCAACCGCAGAAGGCGTCAATAATTCTGTTTTTGCGGTCGCGGTCCAGGCTGACGGTCGCGTCTTGATTGCCGGAGTATTTACCAACGTAAACGGCATGGAACGAAACGGCGCCGCGCGTCTCAACGCCGACGGGAACCTCGATACATCGTTCCTGGCCACGGGTTCAGGCGCCAACGCTGCTTTATACGCTTTGGCGATCCAATCGGACGGAAAGATCGTAATCGGCGGCGCCTTCACAAATTTCAGCGGCTCGGCTCGCAACGGCATTGCGCGGCTTAATGCGAACGGCTCGGTCGATACCTCATTTCTCGCGTCAGGTTCGGGCGCCAATAACATCGTGCGATCTTTAGCGGTCCAGAGTGACGGCAAAACCGTTTTGGGCGGCCAATTCACAACCGTCAACGACACGGTGCGTCAGGGATTAGCTCGCCTGGATAACGCCGGAAACCTGGACGCCGGCGGCGTCGGCCTCGTTCGTCATGAAGTTGCGGCCACTGCTCTGCAGTCCGACGGCAAGCTCATAATTGGCGGAGCCTTTGTAGATTTCGCTGGCACAGCCCGCAACCGTATCGCGCGTTTGAATAGCGACGGCACGCTTGATACGACTTTCCTCGCCACCGGCGCCGGCGCGAATGGCGACGTATCGACCCTTGCGATTCAAACAGACGGCCGGATTGTAATCGGCGGCACCTTCACTAACGTCAACGGTACGGCCCGCAACCGCATCGCGCGGCTGAACACCGACGGGACGCTCGACACCAGCTTCGTTCCTGGGTCAGGCGCAGATTCGACCGTCAGAAGAGTCGCGATCCAAGCTGATAACAGGATCCTGATTGCCGGCAGTTTTGCCAACTTCGACGGCGTGAGCCGCAATGGGATTGCCCGCTTGAATACTAACGGGTCGCTCGACAACTCGTTTCTTGGCTCGGGTACTGGCGCGAATGGGCCGGTCTTTGCTTTGGCGGTGCAAGCTGACGGCAAGATTTTGATCGGCGGCGACTTTACCAGCTTCAACGGGACCTCGCGCAATCGCATAGCCCGTCTTAATTCTGACGGCTCGGTTGATACGTCGTTTCTTTCCGGCAGTAACGGCGCGAATGATCAGGTGTTTGCCGTGGTTTTGCAAACCGACGGCAAGGTACTTATCGGCGGCGCCTTTACCACGGTGAACCTCTTGACGCGCAACCGCTTCGCACGTCTGAACGCCGATGGCACGCTCGACACAAGCTTCTTCGGCAACGCTGCCGGCGCCAACAGTTCTGTGCGCGCGATCGCTTTGCAATCGGACGGCAGGATTGTGATCGGTGGCGATTTTGGCAACTACAATAGCGTCTATCGCGGTGGTCTCGCCCGCACAAAAACGGACGGCTCGCTCGACGAAACCTTTAACAATTTCAATTCAGGCGCCAATGGCCGGGTGAGTACGATTGCTCTCCAATCTGACGGCAAAGTGATCGCCGGCGGGTTATTCAGCACCATGAATGACCTGGTCCGCGGCGGCGTGGCGCGCTTGATTGCCGACCAGTTTCCCAATCCGATTGATACGGCGGTTAACATGGTCATTCAGCATTACCGTGACTTTCTTAGTCGCGAACCCGATCCCGATGGCCGCGATTTCTGGACCAATCAAATAACCTCATGCGGCGCGAACGCGCAGTGCATTGAAGTCGCCCGTATTAATGTGTCGGCGTCGTTTTTTCTCTCGATTGAGTTTCAACAGACCGGCTATTTGGTTGAGCGGATGTACAAGAGCGCCTATGGCGACGCCACCGCCACTTCGACATTTCCGTCGTCTCATCAACTGCCTGTTCCCATAATTCGTTTCGACGAGTTTCTGCGGGACACGCAAAGGATCGCCCGGGGAGTGATTGTGTTGGCGCCGGGATGGGAACAACTGCTCGAGAGTAACAAGCAGGCCTTTGCCGGAGAGTTCGTGCAAACGCCAAGATTCGTGACGGCATTTCCCACGACGATGACCCCGGCGCAGTTTGTCGATCAGCTGAACACGAGAGCCGGCAACGTACTCTCCGATTCTGAACGGACGACGATCATCAACCTGTTCGGCGGCGCGTCGAATACCTCTAACACCACGGCCCGCGGCCAGGCGCTTCGGCAGGTCGCCGAGGACCTGGACCTTTACAACGCGGAATACAATCGCGCTTTTGTGCTGGCGGAATACTTCGGTTACTTGCGGCGCAATCCGAACGACGCTCCGGAAACGTCACTCGATTACTCGGGCTACGATTTCTGGCTGACAAAGCTCAATCAATTCAACGGCAACTACATCAACGCCGAGATGGTCAAGGCTTTTCTTTCTTCGATTGAATATCGCCAACGGTTTGGGCCATAGGCTGCGCGAGGCTGCGGAGCATTCAGCGCTAAGGGAGGCGAGTATTTGGAAGGTGACAAAATAGCTGACGCACCCGGAGCAACCCGAAGGGTTGCCAGAAAGTAGCCGGTGGTCGGAGCGTAGCGAAGTCCCCCGGTTCGTCGTAGGGTTGAGATCGCACCCCAGCGGGGTGCCAGACCTTTGCAGGCCCGACGTTCCTTCGATAGCACCCGGAACCCAGGTTAATGCTGGGCGGCCTTATTTGAACATCTTGCACCCCTTTGGGGTGCGAACCTAATTTACTTTTCTTCCGGTGGTCTTCGCTACGCTCCGACCACCGGCTACTTTCTGGCAGCCCTTCGGGCTGCTCCCGAAAAACTGCCGGCAAGCTTCAAGTATATGAATGCCCTTTGCAAGGCCCTTGAGCCACGTTGTTAACGCCGAAGGCGTTTGCAAATTCCAGCTCACGGCAACGCCCTGGGAAACAAGATCGAAATCCTCTATCCAACTCTGAAAGAGTTCGCGAATTCGACGGGCTACTTTGATACTGCCACCAACCCTTACAGGGTTGGACGAATCCTTTCGCGCCTAACCCAGAGTAGCGCGCTTGTCGCGCGCAACCCTGGGCTAAGGTTTGTTAACGCCTTCGGCGTTCTATCTCGTTTCGAAAACAACTTTAAATCGCTCAAACGGATCGGGGACGAGTAGTCCGAGCGAGGATTTAGCCGGACGGGTTACTTTAGTTTTTCGTACTCGGCGCGGGCGGCGACCAGGGCCGGCAGGGTGGCGTCGGCTTCTTTCCAGAGCGTAAACAAATCCTGATAGGCTATGCGTGCGCCGGCCAGATCACCATTCATCACCGCCGCCCGCGCATACCCTAGTTGGGCCAATGGATAAAGCGGCGAGACCGGATACCAGCCGCGATGATCCAAGATCACTTTGAATTCGGCTGCGGCTTGAGCGCCGTCTTTGTTCTTCAGATAGGCTTGCCCACGCAGATACTGCGGCCAGAAATCTCCGAACACCTCATACTTGCGCGCTGACTCGAGCAACTGAATAGCCTGGGCCGCATTACCACGAGCCAATTCCGACTGAGCGCGAATAATCGGCAACGAGTTCGCATTCAAGAGAGTGTCCAGCGGAAATGCTTTCATCAAATCGTCTACCAGCTTCTGGGCTTCAGTCGCTTGCCCGCAGATGGCATAAGCATTAGCGGCATTAACCATATTTACCTGGTCGCGCGACAGCGCCAACGCTTCCCGGGCCAACTGCGTCGCGTTGGCACAATTCCCAAACGTCGCATCGCGCAAGGCCTTCATCAACATGGCCTGGGCTCGCGCCTCGGTATTATTACCGGTGCGGAACATTTCGATCACCCGATCGGTCATTTGATCTGCATTGGCGAGCTGCCCCGAAAAACCGGCCATGCGCGACTGCCAGGTCAACGCATCTTCCGGCTTCTTGCTGCCGTTCGCCCAATCGATTTGCTCCTTGATGGTCGCCTCATCACCCTGCACAAACGCAATCTGATAGAGCCGCGCATGCATGTTCGTGCTTTCGGGTTTTAGCTTCTCGGCTTTGCGCAGAATCACTTTGGCTTCGTCGAAACGATTCAACTGGATGAAGGCCACACCCACGTTGACGTAGGCGCGAGCGTCATTCGGGTTCACCTGCATCGCCTGGTTGCCTTCTCGGATCGCGAACTCGAAAGGACCAACGAGAGAATATTTGCTGGCCAAAAGGTTCAGCGGCTCCCAGTCGCGGGGATAAGTGCGCTTCCAGGCATCGAGCTCGTCGATCTGCTTTTCCCACTCGCCCGTAACTCCGCCGTAGTAACTCGACTTGATGATGAATTTCTCGCGTTCGCTGACGCGGTCTACCAGTTCATAGGCCTTGGTCGATTCCAGGCGCGAAGCCGGGAACTGGTTCGTGTTGTTGTAGCAATAGGCCAGGCGCGCGTGCGCCAAAGCGAAATTCGGATCGATTGCAATCGCGCGCTTGTAAAAATCGATGGCGTGAATGTAGTCCAATTTGGAATGCTGCTCGACGCCGAGGGAATACTGTCGCAGCGCTTCCAGCTTTGAAGTGGTCACTTTTTCGATCGGCGCATCGTACTTCGTAATGTCGAGCAGCGACTCGCCCAATTTCTCGCGCAGGCGTGAAGCAGCCGACCCCAGCGCTTTCAGGACCTGTTCTTTTCCTTCAACCTCGAACTGCTCGGTCGCAATCATGTCTCCGGTTTGCGAGTTCTCGGCATCGAGGGAAACCACATAATGCGAACCGACACCCGAAATCGATCCCAGCAGCATTGCCTTGATGCCCGCGCGGGCGCAGATTTCCCGCGCCACGTCGCGGGTGATGCGCGAGTCCTGTGACTTCTCCATGTATTTCAGCGTTTCGCGAACTCGATCCTCCGAGAAGATATTGAGGAAAGGCGATTGGCTCAGCTGCACCGCGAGCGCCTGCTTCAGCGCCATATCGAAAACCGGATCGCCGGTCGTATTCGAAAAGTCCGCGACCAGGATGGTATCTTTGTCGGTGAGCTTCGGTTTCGAACGCCACGGCTGCCAGATCAGCGCGACCACTCCGATGATTAACACCAATGCCGCCAAGGCCGTCACAATCTTGTGCTGCTTGATACCGTTGACCACGTATTCCGCACTCGAGGCGCGGGTCGTGGCAGTCGAAACGTTCGCAGTGACGTTCGCCGGAGCCACCGCGTGCGTGCTTGCCGCCGGGCTGGTCGCGTGAATTTCGGTCTCGGCCATCCCGCTCATGGTTGAGCGGTATTGTTCAGGCGACATCGAACGTTCGAGCTCGCTTTGAAACTCAATGCGCTGCTTCAGTTTCTTCAGATCCGATTCGAGTTCCTTGACCGTTTGGTAACGTTCATCCACGTCCTTGCGCAGGGCCTTCAGCACGATCCACTCAAATTCCGGTGGGGCATGCGGCGCAAAGCGCGCCAGCGGCGCCGGCTCGGACTTGGCAATCGCCACGATCACGTCGGTTTTAGTCTCGCCGGAAAACGGCGCCCGGCCGGTCGCCATCTCGTACAAGACAACGCCCAGGCTCCAGATGTCGGTGCGCTCATCAACCGGCTTGCCCCGAGCCTGTTCGGGCGACATGTATTGCGACGTACCCAAAACCATGCCGGCGTCGGTCTGCACCAACGCGCGCGTGACCGCTTCGGTGTCGGTCTCGTCCGAGACTGGACGTTCCGTGAGTTTGGCCAGGCCGAAGTCCAGAACTTTAACGTGGCCATTGCGGCGGATCATCACATTCTCAGGCTTGATGTCGCGATGCACGATGTTGGCGGCATGCGCCTCTTCCAGCGCGCCGGCGATTTGGATCGCCACATCCAGCACTTCGATCAGATCCATCGGGGCGCCCGAAAGGTGCGTCCTCAACGTCTTGCCGTCGATGAATTCCGTGGCGATGTAGTGACGGCCACTCTCGTCACCCATCTCATAAATGGTCAGGATGTTCGGATGATTGAGCGCCGAGGCAGCGTAGGCTTCCTGATCGAAACGGCTCAGGCGATCGCGGTTCTGGGTGAGTTCCTCGGCCAGCAGTTTCAGCGCGACCTTGCGTCCCAGGCGGGTATCTTCGGCGAGATACACTTCGCCCATGCCTCCCGATCCCAGCTTCTGCAGAATGCGATAGCGCGAGATCGATTTCAGTTCCTGGGGGAATTCATCCATTGCAGACGATCAATTGTGACAGGGCGGTGGCAGTGACGCCCTGTAAACGAATAATCTTCTTTTTCGAGCCGGCTCCGGCAACGATTTCCACGGCATTTTGCGGTACTTTCAAACTTTTTGCCAGCAGGCGCACCAACTCGCGATTGGCCGCGCCTTCGACCGGCGGCGCGGCGATCCGGATACGCAATCCGCCGTCATATGCACCGATGATTTCGCTGTGCGAAGCTCGCGGAACAATTCGGACCGTAAAGACTAATCCACGGTCGGTTTCATTGAACTGAATCACTCGTGCCCCATGGTAAATCGGAAATCCAGAAACCGTAAAACATTAAGAAGCGCACGCGCATTCGGCGACGGACAGGACGTCCCGTGTCACTCGTCCCCGCGCTAAAAAAAGGTGGTTGGCCAGCCTTTCAACAAAGTCGCGGCTACCGCGGCCTGGCAGATCCACACGATGAGAAATGCGACGATCGGCGACACGTCGAACATCCCCACCGTGGGCAGGTATCTCCGCAACGGTCCCAGCAACGGCTCGGTCAAGTGAATCAAAAATCGCATCAAACGATTTGCGTAACTGGTCCCGAACCACGACAACACAATGCGCACAAAAATCGCCAGGGTGTACAGACCCAGGAAGCCGAAGATCACGTAACCGGCGATGCCTACCGGCGCAGCCAGCCTGCGATCAGTCAGCGCATAAACGATTCCGGCAATCGTGTTGAGTAGGGTACCGGCGATTTGGAAGATCAAATAGCCGATTACAATCATCAGGATGATGACAATGAACGGAGCGACTTTTGGATCGATGCGGAAAGCCATCAACATCCGCCGCACCGGCGCGATGACCGGATCCGTCGCGCGGCGCACATTACGCGCATGCCAGGTAAATGGATTCACGTCGACGTAGTTAAAGAGTGAGCGCAGCAGGATGAGGACAATGCCGGCGATGATCACCGCCGTCACACCCCAACGAACGAATGAATAGACTAAAGCCAGAGTACCCATAGGATTGAACTATTTGCCGCGGGCGCCAAAAATCGCCGTGCCGATGCGCAACACGGTCGCGCCTTCTGCGATCGCTACTTCGTAATCGTGGGTCATGCCCATCGAAAGCTCGCCCCGCCCTTCGCCAAAAGCGCCGCGGGTCTTTAACTCATCGCGTATGGCGCGCAGCCGGCGAAAGTATGGTCGCACTTTTTCGCTGTCATCAAAGAACGGCGGCAGAGTCATCAGCCCCTGCAGGCGCAGATGCTCGCAAGCAGACAAGACGTCGAGCAATTCGGGCAAATCCTTTTCATCGAGTCCGCTCTTCGTCGCCTCCTGCCCCAGATCGATCTGGATCAGCACCGGCAATTCAGCGCGGCCAACTTCCGCACAGACGCGGTCCAAACGACGCGCCAAATCCGGCGAATCGAGCGAGTGAATCACATCGAACAGCTCCACTGCCCGGCGCGCCTTGTTAGATTGCAAATGCCCAATCAAATGCCAGCGGGCACTGCGGCGTCCTACGGCTGGGATTTTTGACTCAGCTTCCTGCACCCGGTTTTCACCAAACTCCGACAACCCCGCAGTTATCGCTTCGCGTACGGCCTCAGGAGGATGGGTCTTGCTGACCGCCACCAAAGTAATCTCCTCCACCGACCGGTGGGACCGATGCGCGGCAGCTTCAATCTTTTCGCGCACCGCCCCAAGGCGATCGAGGAACGTGGTTGCGTCTTCAACAGCGTTCATGACGGAATCAGCGAGCTGAAATCCAACTATAACAATGCTGCAAGCCTAAGGCTAACTTCGTGCCCTATAATAAATGCGAACTACTTCTCTCCTCATAAACTCAGAACCATTCGGGAGGAATCATGAAACGAAATAATGTTTCATTCTTTGGACGAATCGCCGGGCCGGCGTTATTGCTGCTGTTGGTCATGCCCATGGCGGCAACCGCTCAGCGCCGGTCACATCGCGGCCGCGTCGTAATCTATCAAACCCGGCCTTACGTGATTTATCAGCGCCGGCCGGCCTACAGTTACCGGACCTATTCACAGGCGTATTACCCGTACGCGAGCCAGTACTACGGCGCGAACCAGTATTACGGCTACGGCTATTCGCAACCGTCTTACTCGAGTTCGTATTCGTATCCGTATTACTCGACTCGTTATTACAGCTCAGGATACAGCCAGCCGTATTACGTCAACCGGTACGCGCAGATGCAATCCGGCTATCGCTACTACGGATATCGTCCGCGGCACCGGCGAAGCGGTATCACCTTCGGAATCAGATTGCGCTAAGGCCCCCATCACTCTCCCCAATTCTTAACACGTTGAAACGGGAGGTTTCATGAACAAGCTATTATTCAAATTGATCTTATGCCTGGCGTTCGTCTGCATGATTTCGCCGGGCGCTTTCGCGCAAGGACGAGGTAGAGGTAACGGGCAAGGCAGAAGGTCAAACGTCTTCGATGATGATCGCGGTCGTGGCCGCAATCAAAACTGGAAGTGCGGCAAATTTGTGAACTGTCATGACGCGCGCGCCGGCCGGATTGACGGCCGCGGACCAAATCGCACGAGCGGCTTCTGGAGAAACGGGACTTTCTATCCGCGCGGCTCGAGTATTGGCTACCGCCGGCGCTACAGCACTAATGATTATTGGCGTCGCCGTCATTTGACCTACGATAGGTTTGGCCGCAATTGGCGAAACCGGTAAGCCGGTGATGATGTCGGAGAAATCGGGGCTCACTGAGCAGCTCCGATTCTCCGATATCGGCAGCCTGCCTGACGATATGGTGCGCCCGTCGGATTAGTCCAATAGACCAACCTCACGCCCGCAAAGAATATCTATCAACTCCGGATGCTGGCATAGCGATTGTGGTAAAGCCGCGCGCGCGTCCCGACTTGATTCGTCGTCACACCTGGACTTAGCCCTCGACTCTTAACGAAGGAGCCTGATTTTATGTCGCATAAACGGAAGCACTACCTGCCGGTCACACTATTGTTCGCCCTGGCCGTGATTTTCGCATTGCCACTGGTCGCAGCCGCGCAGGGACGCGGGAATGGAAACGGCCGCGGACCGAACCTCGATCGGAAGTGCGCAAAATTTGTGAATTGCCACGACGCGCGTGACGGCCGTTTGGACGGTCGCGGGCCTGCCGTAAACCAAATCGGGCGGCAGCCTGACGTGGACATATTTGGAAACGGTCGCAATCGAACACGCGATCGCGACGAAGAAGTCTTTTATCCGCGGTCGAGAAATCGCCGGGTCGATCGCCACGGCGATGGCGACATCGATCGGGATGACTCCTCGCGGCGGCGTGATGGATCGGAACGCAGAGATCGCCGTGTGCGGCGACAGGATCGGATCACTACCAACTGACTTGTGAAAGGCGTGCAGCTTACCGGCGTAGCGGCCTCTTCGCCCGTCATCAATACGGGAGGATGCTATGACACGAACACTCCACAGCGAAGGAAAAAGTCTTGCTTGCTTGACACTCCACAGACGCGTTCGTAAGATCAAGCTCCACTTGCGGATGTGGCGGAACTGGCAGACGCGCAGGTCTCAGAAGCCTGTGATGGTGACATCGTGGAGGTTCAAGTCCTCTCATCCGCACCAAGGTTAGGGCGAGTCCTGTTAATTCAGCACTCGCCTTTTGTTTTGATCCGCCGTCGCCGCCCAAACGACACGATCGGTACCGGCGTAAACGGTCTCGGAACCAATCAAATCAGGAAACTCGTTTTAGCCGAGATCCCAGCAGCACCCCGGCCGCACCCAGCACCGGAAAAGTGAATGGCACCCACGCTGGTTGAGTCGCGTGCGCCATGGCTTCCATCGTTGAGAGGTTGGGACTTCGCACCAGGTTCGCATTTGCTTTGTTGGCGAAAAGAGTGGGGACTGCGAATATCAGCCCCAGCACGAAAACGACAATCGCCAGGGCCAGCGGAGCCTTGCCGCCTTTGGCGATGAGCGCACAAACAAAACCGCCCACCGCCGCGATCAGAAAATTCGCAATCAGCGCCATCACATTCCAGGCGTTCGAAGCCTCGAACGAGTTGGGCTTGAACGACCACTCGACGCCCATCAGAAGAAAGACGCCGATAAACGTCGCTGAGACGAGCAGGAAGATCACGACGTAACCCGCGATAACCGCGATTATCGATCTGGCCAAGAGCGAACCTCCGGATTAACTGTTGCTTTTCAGCTTGCCGCCAACCGCGGCGCCCAGCGCGCCGATAACCGGGCCAAGGAAGACAACCCACATCGGATGTCTGGCCTTATTCATCGCTTCCATGTTCGGCACGTTTCCGGCGCGCACTTCATGAGGGTCAGCCGGGCGAACCGAAGTAGCGATCGCGCCCAGAGCGATACCTAGCACCAGAATCACCGCGGCCAAAATGATCGGCGCCTTGCCACCCTTCGAAATAATCGCGCAGATCAATCCGGCAATCGCCGCGGTCACAAAGATCACGGCGAACTGCATTACGGTCCAGGCAGTCGAGGCGTCGTACGAAGCTGGTTTGAATGACCAGTCAGGTCCCATGGCCGAATATACGCTCATGAAAATCATGACTTGCAGGATAAACATGACGACGTAGCCGACAATCACACCGACAATGCTGCGCACCATAGTTGAATGCTCCTTTTGGATTACGAATTAGAACGCGTCGTTTATCACGACATTGGTCGGCAGGCAAGCTGCGGAAGCCGAGGGCGATAGGTCTTTGGTCAATGTCGAACCGTGGTGACGCGGTCAGTACCATCCGCGTCAGCGGATGGGATAAGGAGGCTTCTCTGAGTCAAAACGCGCATCCTGATCCCCATTCGCTTACGCGAATGGTACTGACCCCGGTGCACACCGCACCTGCTACTGCTTTGCGATCGCGCTGCGGCCGCCACGCAGGACGTACTTCTGGATCTTGCCGGTCGCCGTTTTAGGCAATTCGTCTACGAACGTTACGGCGTGCGGCGCTTTGAAATGCGCCAGATGCTCGCGGGCAAAATCAATCAGTTCCCGTTCATCCACTGTAACGTCGGGTTGCCTGACCACGAACGCGTGCGGCGCTTCGCCCCAGCGCTCATTCGGCAAGCCCACGATGGCAACTTCCTGCACCGCTGGATGCCGGAGCAAAACTCCTTCAACTTCCACCGATGAAATATTTTCGCCGCCGCTGATGATCACGTCTTTCAAACGATCGCGGATTTCAATGTAGCCGTCCGGGTGAATTACGGCCGCGTCGCCGGTATGGAACCAACCGTCACGAATGGCGCTCGCCGTCGCTTCGGGATCGTTGTAGTAACCAGCCATCACGACGTTGCCGCGCACGACTATTTCTCCGGCCGTCTCGCCATCGTGCGGCACTTCGCGCCCGGCCTCATCGACCACCGTAGTTTCGCCGGAAGTAATCAGCTCGACTCCCTGACGAGCCTTGATGATTGCGCGCTCGGCGTTCGTCAACTGCCCGTGCGCGGAGCGTGACTCGCACACCGTGATAAAGGGTGTCGTTTCGGTCAGCCCGTAAACCTGCGTCACCGTCCAGCCGAGCTCGCCTTCCAGCCGTTCGATAGTTGAAGCCGCCGGCGGCGCGCCCGCCGTGATCACTCGCACGCCGGGTCTCGCATGGCGGCGCGCGTCTTCATCGGCATTGGCCAAGCCGATCAAAACCGTCGGCGCGGCGCACAGCATCGTGATCTTTTCCCGGTCGATTAGTTCGAAGACGCGGGCCGGCGCGACTTTGAGCAGGCAAACATGGACGGCGCCAACCGCAGTTACCGTCCAGACAAAGGTCCAGCCGTTGGCATGAAACATCGGCAACGTCCAAAGATACCGGTCATCGCACGTCATGTGTTCATGCACCAACGTGCCGACCGTATTCATGTAGGCATTGCGATGAGTGATCATCACACCTTTGGGACGCGAGGTCGTGCCGCTGGTGTAATTAATCGTCAGCAGATCATTCTCGGCTATCACCGGCTTTGCAAAATCCGGCTCAGCCTGTGACACGAGGCATTCGTAATCGAGCCAGCCTGCGCGCGAGTCGTCGAGCGCGACGAAGCTCTCAACTAAAGGCAGCTCGGCGCGAATGCTCTCGATGGCGTCGAGATAATCGTAGTGCGCACAAACAACTTTCGCGCCGCTGTGATTAATCAGAAAGGAAAAGTCGCTGGGCGTCAGCCGATAGTTAATCGGCACGAGCACCGCGCCAATCTGCGGCACCGCATAGAACGATTCGAGCTGAGCGCGGGTATTCGGCGCAATATAGGCCACCCGATCGCCCTGGCCCACACCGAGGTGCTGCAACGTCGCCGACCACCGATCACAGCGCGCAAAAAATTGTTCGTAGGTCAGTCGCAGGTTTCCGTCGACGACTGCTTCGCGGTCGGCGTAGAGCTTGCGCGCACGCCGCGCAAATTCGAGAGGGGTCAGAGGGGTTTCCATTTTCAGGTCTTACTAAACCAAGGCAGACAAACGGCAGAGCACTGCCATGAAAGAGATGAGCCGGCCACTGAACGGTTGCGCCTTCGTTGCTGGTTGACATTTGGATTGAGGTCGTCGGCGATCGATTTTATTCATGCTCAACCTTTGGCCCGCAGGCTCCGGGCAATCAGCGGGATGATTTTTCGCGGCACGTCGATGGCCGCCTTGATGTGCCGCGCATGAGTAAAGTGTCCGGCCACATAGATGCCGGGAACATTCGTTTCGAAGGTCTCAGGGTCGTAAACCGGAACCTCTGTAAGTTTTCCTGATTCGGTCTTGACGCCGAGTTTTCTCAACAAGCTGAGATCGGCATCGCTGCCAATCAAAACGAAGACCACGTCGTTCGCGATCGTCATTGACTCGTCCTCATCAGTAGTCAGCCTTACCGATGAATCCGTAATCTCATCGATCTGTTGGTAGAGAATTACCTTCAGGCGCCCTTCGCGGATCTCGCGCTCGAGCGGCGTGCGGACCCAATGCTTCATGGCGCCGGCTTTGGGATCGCGATTCTCCCAGTCTTCGCGCCAGATGGCCATCGTCGTGCGCGCGCCCTCTTCCGACAGAAACAAGGCGGCTTCCGCCGCGCTGTTGCCGCCGCCCACCACCAGCGCCTCGCGGCGCACGTATGGATAAGGCTCGACAAAGCGATGATGAACTTTCGGCAAATCTTCGCCGGGAATCTTCAAGCGGCGGGGATACTCCATGGCCCCCATGGCAAACAAAACCGAGCGCGCGTGATAGACGTGCTCATTCTGATCGCTGTTTGCGTTCACGCTTCGTGTTTGAATCGCAAAGTCGTCCTGGTTCTGGGCAATATCAATTACTGCTTCACCGGTGTTGATGTGGAGGTCCCGGTCGAGCACGAAATGAATATAGTGTGAAAGCAGTTCTTCGCGGGTCGGCTTATCCCGCACCGGCTGCAGCGAGCCTTCGCGCATCTCAAGTTCATTTGGCGTCGAGAACATGGTGCGGCCGACGGGATACTGGCGGATCGTATTGGCGATCGTCCCTTTTTCAATCACCAAATACGACAGGCCTTCAACGGCCGCCGCGTCTGCTGCCGAAAGGCCCGCCGGGCCGGCGCCGATGATCAGGAGATCGAGAATCTGACTGTTCATCAAGGGTTCTGACCTTCGTCATTACCCATTGTCACAAGAGACCAATGGACCAATCAAAACTCCAGGGTTCCTTTCGCCACCACCACGGACGGTCCGCCAACGCGCACCTCATCAACTTTGCCGGGGCCACCCTTCACTGACAATTCAATCCGGCTGGGACGATTGATGAAATCACCCTGTTCGATTACAAATTGATAAACGTCATCGACGGGCTCGACCCGGGTCGCATCGTGATGCACCAGGTAACCCCCCAAAGGTCCCGCGGCGCTGCCCGTGGCCGGATCCTCGCCGATGTTTTGTCCCACAAAGAACCGCGCGTGCGCGCGCGCCGGACCGATTTCGATTGTTTCGCGGGTGAAGGCATAGCAACCCGTCGCGCCGGACGAGGCAAAATTGTAGCGCGCGTAAATCTCTTCCAACAGTGCGACGTCGGGACGGCAACGCCCGAGATCTGCCAGCGACCGAATCGGCACCATCAACATCGTATTTCCCGTCGAGCAGGCCTGGATTGGCAACGTCTCATCGAGATCCTCTCGCGCCAGACCTAATCCGCGCGCGATATCCGCCTGATCGTTTCCATCATCGATCTCAGCTTTGATTTCCCACTGGCCCTGGGTCATGGTCACGCGCAACGGCTCGCCGTCTTTGAACTCAATTTCAATCGGCAGCACGCCAATGCCAACTTCATGTTTCAAATGGACGAGGCCGTTGCCGCCCGCGGGTGGCGGCACCACGCCTTCGCGCGCCAGACAATTCCACGTGCCGGCAATCGGGTGACCCGCAAACGGCAGTTCGCTGGTAGGCGTAAAGATGCGCAATCGCCGCAAAGCCTCCTCATGTTGGGACGGCAACACAAAGACAGTTTCGGAGAGATTCATCTCGCGGGCGATCTGCTGCATCTGTTCGCCGGTCAGGCCTTCCGCTTCCGGATAAACCGCCAAAGGATTCCCGGTAAACGGCTGGTCGGTAAAAACGTCGAGTTGGATGAATTTGTAAGTTGGCATTGTTTTGTGTCCGCCGGTTGGATCTTAGATCTCAGATCTCAGATCTCAGATTTGAAATCTGAGATCTGGAATCTGGAATTTGAAATCTGAAATTTGAGATCTGAAGCCCCCATCACCCCTCTCCCTTCACATTTCTCACCGCCCATCCCGTCACCTCATCCATCACATCTTCATAAACCTGCTGCTGCGGCTTGATGCTCTTCGGCACTTTAAAGGAATGATCCCCACCTTCAATCACGTAGAGCGTCGCCGGCAAGCGATGCTGCTTGATGATCGCCTTGATTTCAGCTTCAGTGCCGAACGCATCCCGCGCGCCCTGACAGAAAAGCATCGGCGCTTTGATCTCCTTCAAATGCTCGTCGCGCATCTTGTCCGGCCGCCCCGGCGGATGCAAGGGATATCCCAGGTAAACCAGACCGTTCACGCGCTTGCCTTCCGCGGCCGCAACCTGCGAAGCGATGCGCCCGCCCATCGACTTACCGCCAATCAGCAACCGATTGCCCTTCAGTTTCTTGTGCTGCAGCGCCGCGTCTATCACTTCGCGATAGCACAATTCCAGACGCGCCTTCGGATCGGGCACGCCACGACCTTGCTCCTTATAGAGAAAGTTGAAAGTCAGCGCGTCGAAGCCACGCTCGGCCAGGCCGTTAGCCACCATGCGCATGAACCCGCTGAGTTGATCTGCGCCGGCGCCATGGCCCAGGATGATTGTCTGTCCCAAGCGACTCTTCTTGGCCGCCGGATAAAGAATCGCCGTAACGCTCTCAGCTTCGTTAACCGCAACTTTAAGCTCAGTTGTCATTATCAAATCCCAAACTGCCTCAGGTGATGATCGATATGCAAATACCCCAACGCATCCAATCGCGCTCTGACATTTCATCGAACAGCGGATGGGCTCCCCGCTGAAAATCTTTCTGCGCTTTCGTTTGCAGCATAGTTTTATACCGCAGGGGGTCTGATTGTCGAAGAAGGGAACGGGGTTTTAGGAAGTCAGGTCACTTGTGGACTATTAAGGAGGCTGCTACTGCCGGGTCTCTACGTCAACGGCATCGCGCCTTTGGCGCAGCAAACGGCGGTGAGCCTTTGGCTCACCGTAGCGTGTCCCCTCTTTTTCTGAGGCTCCGCCTCGTTAACCGTCGCTACTGCTCCCGGTTCTGACTCTGGTACACCCGCGGTACGCGATCGCTGATGCCGCAGGTTATTTCATATGAAATTGTGCCCGCCAAAGCCGCAAGGTCTTCGGCGGAAATTGCGTTTTCCCCCTGACGACCTAACAAAGTCACTTGATCATTCACCGTCACACCGTCAACGTCGGTCACGTCCAGCAAGGTCAGATCCATCGATACGCGACCCGACACCGGGGCAAATTGCCCGCGCACGATCACCTGCCCACGATTGGAAAGCGCGCGGCTGTAGCCGTCGTTGTAACCAATCGGCACCGTAGCAATCAGCGACTCGCGCGTCGTTTCGAACGTGCCGCCGTAGCCGAGACGCGCGCCGGCGGGAACTGTTTTCAAGAGCATTATCCGTGAATGAAGCGACATCACCGGCCGGAGCGGCGGCGCCGCAATGTTCGGAGGAAAAACATCGCGCTTGAAGCCGTAAAGCGAGCCACCGGGACGAACCATATTGCCGACGCTTGAGTGAGCGAACGTCGCGGCCGAGTTCGCCGCATGAATGTAGGTGGGCGCAAAACCCTCTTCCCGAAAGATTCGCAAAGCCGCTGCGAATTTTTCCAACTGCCGTTCAGTGAAATCCGCCTGTTCCGGATCGTCGGCTGAAGCCAGATGCGTCATCAACCCGTCAACGCGGATATGCGAAAATTTCTTGATAGCTTTGCAGAACTGCGGCACATCTGCGAACGGAATGCCGAGCCGGCGCATGCCGGTGTCGATCTTCACGTGAACGTCGGCGACTACCCCGGCTTCGGCGGCCATCCGATTGAGCGACTCGATCATTTCCAGACGGTAAACGACCGGAGTTAGCCGCTCGCGCAAACAGGCCTCTTCCTGCCCCGGCCAGAAACCGCCCAAACACAAAATCGGATTATCAATGCCGGCGTTGCGTAGTTCGATCTCTTCTTCCGGCAAAGCGACCCCGAACCAGTCGGCGCCTGCGCTGGCCAGCCGTCGCGCGCATTCAACCGCGCCGTGACCGTAGGCATTCGCTTTGACTGCGGCCAGGATTTTTACGTCCGGGCCGACGTGAGTTCGAATCAGTTGATAGTTGTAGGCCAGCGCATCGAGATCAATCTCGGCCCAGGTCGGCCGGCCGGCAGGTTGATGAGACATGATTTAGCGCGGGTCAGTCCCATTCGCGTCAGCGAATCGGTTAATGACGTTCCATTCGTTGGACGGTGAGACTTCTTGATCCCGTCCGTCGACGCGGATGTGGCGACTCCGTCCTCTGCGCATTTTGCAGATTTAGAATCCGCCGTCACGATTAATCCGCGGCGACCCCTTCGATCGATCAAAGCGGCTGAGATAGGCACCCAATGCATCTCGATCAAGATCCGCGAACTTCGCAAACTGATTCAGGAAGGCCAGGTAGACGGTGTCAGTCGGACCGTTGCGCTGCTTGGCGACAATCAACTCGGCGATGTTCTTGTTCTCGTCACTCTTGTTGTATTGCTCTTCCCGATAGATGAACGCGACGACGTCGGCGTCCTGCTCAATTGCTCCGGAGTTATGACTAACGATCCCATCAGCCAACCACGATGAGGTACCGGGAACACTTAGATCGAATACTTCCTCTTCTCCCACTGGTGAAATATCGTCCACCACATCCCAGAACAGATCCGAATTCGCCATCTGTCGGAGTGAATTATCGTCGAGGATCTCGGCGTATTGATTGAGCATGCTTCGCGAAGGAGCAAAACGGAAATGAGAGGTGCCGCCATAGGCCGTGCCGCGGGTTGCGGCCATCCTACGCTGAGAAACGCCTTGAGTTTGCATCGCCGCGCGTACTTGAAGAAACACCTCTTTTGGCAACGTATCGACGTTAGTGTTTGGCGTTTTAACGTGCAGCAAATCAAGCAGACGCGCTGCCGGCTCTTGGCGCGGACCAAAGCCACCGATTTGGTCGAGAAACATCATTTGTTGCTCGGCGCCCGATATGTCGACGCTAAAGACGGGACGATATCCTTTCTTTCGAGTTGATCTAAGCCGCGCGACAATACCGAATCGCAATAGCAGCGCGGCAATGTCCTGAGCGAGTAGCTCACTCGCAGTCGCCAGATAAATTCTGGACGAACCACGATTTTCCGAACCACGAAGCCAGATCGATCCATCGGTAGCCCACAAATGACGGAGAAAGAGCGCGACTTGCGAATTAGACAGTCGAAACAGTGAGTCTGGCACTCGCTTTTCGTGCGACCGTTGTCCATAGATTCCGAGTTCACGCAACCAGGCATTCACGCCGCACGGATGCCATCGATTACCATTCCCGCTAATGACAAGTTGATGCCAGTTTCCCCGACCAGCATGCCGGTTAACCTTCATCCCAAAACCATCAGTTGCCGCCTTTGTGACTGCCCAGCTGTTTTCTTCACTCGCTGTCGTGTAACGGAGCGGCTGATGGCTGAGGTAACTGCCATCACCGAGAAGATGACCAAGCAACACCAACTGCTGTTCAGTCCATTTCAGAGGCTGCGCGGGTTCCGGTATCCTCCGAGCAATCGCTAATCTATCTCCTTGCTTTAACTCGCGCACGGGCATCCAGCCCCCAATACCAAACAACCGGTGATCAGCGGTGGCCCGAATAGCTCGTCCACTTGCCAGTTTGAGCCGGAAGACGGGTCGCACTCCAACAGACCATACCTTGTTACTTTGCGCCAACTCGATTCTTCCTTCTGCCTTGACCGACACGAGTTCAAGCGCCTTTCCGACCAGCTCGCGGATCGGTCTCCGCGTCCCGTCCGACATCATTACCAACGTATCTCCGGTGACACATTCGCGCAGATCCGCCAGCTGCGGGCGGTGATCGGTGCGGTTCTCAGGCGCGCGCGACAACTGCGACAGGGCCACCATTGGAATATTCAATTCTTTCGCCAACGCCTTCAGTTCGCGGGAAATCTGCGAAACTTCCTGTTGCCGCGATTCAAACCGGCCGGACGAGCCGGACATCAATTGGAGGTAATCGACTACGATCAAATCGAGCTGTTTCTGTTCCGTGGCCAGGCGGCGCGCCTTGGCGCGCATCTCGAGGACCGAAATCGCCGGAGTGTCGTCGATGAAAATCCGGGCATCCGCCAGCCGGCCCAGGGCTTTCCCCAGCCGCGACCATTCTTCATTCGAGAGATAGCCGCTGCGGAATTTCTGCGCGTCCACGCTGGCTTCCGAACAGAGCATGCGCATGGCCAGAGACTCGGCCGACATTTCGAGTGAGAAGATGCCGACGACCGCATTGCCTTCGATCGCCGCATGCTGTGCCAGCGTCAGCGCCAGACTGGTTTTGCCCATCGAGGGACGCGCGGCAATGACGATTAAATCCTGGTTTTGCAGACCTGAGGTCAGCGAATCGAGACCGCGAAAGCCCGTCGGCACGCCGGTCACAACCAGATCGCGATGCTCGACCGACTCGGCCTTTTCCAGCACCCGCTCGGCTGGGTGCTTGATGTGCTCAAATCCCTGACGAATCCGTTCATCGGCCAACGCGAAGATGGCGTGCTCGGCGTGATCGAGGATGTGCTGCGGCTCGTCTTCTTCTTCCAGCGCTTCGGCGGTGATCTTGTTAGCGACTTTTACGAGCTGGCGCAGCAGGGATTTTCCCCGCACAACTTTGGCGAACTGGACGATGCTCGTCACGTGCGGCAGGCCGTTCGTCAGGTTGGTCAAAAATAAAACGCCGCCGGAGGAATCAAGCGAATTGTCGCGACGCAACTCTTCCGCGATCAGTATCGGGTTGATTTCCGACCCGCGCTCGAACAACGCGATCATCGCCATGAAGATGCGCCGGTGCGAAGGAACATAGAAATCGCTGGGTTTCAGTAACTCGACCGCCTGGGCAACCAGGGAGTTGTCGAGAATGATTGCCCCCAGGATTGCCCTCTCAGTGTCTGGACTGTTCGGGAGTGCTCGTTCAAGTATGGGATCGCGTATCGGTTCAGGGGTAGCCATTGCAAACAAACTTCGATGAACTAAGGTAAGCGAGAGATAGTAAGCCCGGGAGAGACTTTATGCCAGCGCGCGTCTGTTTTTTATTTCATGTCAATTTCGATCGCGTTTTATTTTTTCCACCAACTGACTAGCGCGCCCTCGGGCGGAAAGAAATAATCACTTCTCTTTCCGCGTGAAGTAAGACTTCTGGCCCCAAACCGAATATTCCGGATGATCGCGCACTTCAATACTGACTTTCCGGCGCTTGCCGTCACGCGCGCGATTGGTCGGATAATAACCAATCACGTAACGCCGATCGATGTCAGTTAAGATTCGCTCATAGATCTCGTCAGCCTGGCTGGGTTCTTCGAGGAACTCCGGCATCGTACCGGTAAATCTGGCCAGGTCAACCAAAGCCTTTTGCCGGCGCTGCCACTGTTGCGCATAACCACCAAGAAACTGCTCAGTCGGAACGGTCATAGTGGGTCGTGGAGTGGGAAGTCTCCGGGACTGCATCATGTCGAAAAGAGTTCGCTGCCGGTTTTCCCAATCGATCCTCGCCCGACGCATCAAATCATTCTGCGGCACGTCGACCAACTTAATGCCGGAGATTACCGAATAGACAGAGGCGCGGCTTTTCTCAGTCGCCGTCAGGATATCTTCGAGGCTGTATTTTTGCGGCGTCCAGTAATACGTTTCCATATTTCGGCTGGCCGTCTTATTCAATTTTTCCAGCTGATCGCCGTCCGTCTGAAAAATGACGATGGGCCGCACGTCCTCGTTGTTAAAGAGCTCATTGAGCGACGCCAGCAGCGCATCGTACTGTTCGCTTTGACCAATGTTGCCGGCAAGCGCGCTGGTCTTCAGGCCTTCTAATTGAGACTTCAACAGATCTTTGTTGCTGGTGAAATCGACCAACAAATACACATCGTCGGTGACGACGGCCATGCGGTCTTTCGGATTAAGTTTGTCGACCAGCCTTTTGGCCGATTCAATGCTGGTCGTAATGTAAGGCAGTTCGCTGGTGCTGTAATCGACCACTAACACGATTGAGCGCGGCACGTCCTTGCTATCACCAAGCGAGAGGGCGGCGACCTTCTGCGGTTTGTCGTCTTCCTTGACGACAAAATCTTCCGCCGTCAGGTCTCTGACAATTTTTCCTTTGGCGTCGAGCACCAACACGCTAGCCAGCACCAAATCTGTCTCGACGCGAACAACATCCTCCTCTTCCGCGCGCTGCGTATCGCCCGGCGCCTGCGGAGTACGCGATAGACTCGAACCAAAGTTCAACAATCTGGGCGGTCTGGCCAGGTCTTGCCTCGGCCCGGCCACCGGCTGCGCTGTCGATTTGGAATTCGTCGTATCCGCCACGAATTGACCAGGCAAATCCGGGAGAGCCAAGTCCTCGGGCGGCACTTCGACGTTGAGTCTTGGTTTGTATTGAACCGTTGATTCGATCTCACGATCATCGAAAGTTACTCTTCGAGAGGTCTTCAAGATGAGGTACTGCGTCTTGTCGATCCAAAGCTTGAGGGGCAAGCCCGACCTGGCGCCCTCGATACGAAAAGCCGGCCGGCCATCAATCAAATCTTCTCCGGCCACTCTGGCGCCGACAATAACGCTGAACAATTGGATGGGACGAAACGCGTCGGGAAACAACAAAGGTGGCACGACGAGCGAACTGCCGTCAGAAAACTGGCCCATTCGCGAAAGCGCAGAATCGAGGCGCAAGTGTTGAAGTCCGGTGGGGGTGGAAATTCCCGGGATCTTGACCGTATCGCCGTCTGTCCAGATCGCCCAGGGTTTGACGCCACCCGGCTTGTCCGAGTTGACCCATATCTGAAACCGGAAAGCGCCGGGCCGGACAAAAGAGGTGCGAAAATACGAATGCCGGCCCCCGTCCTCAGTGGTGCTGGTCAAGCCTTCATCCGAGTACGTGCGGCAGTTGGCATAAACCGAACTGACTTTCGCCAGGATCTCTGTAGCAGTCTGTGCTTCTGCTGAAGCGATGCACGACACGAGCGCGCTGCAGATGAACAGAATTTTCCACATGAAGCAGTTCTCTGAGCCTGGAGAGCGAACCTACTTCTCTTCCCGCGCGAAGTAAGATTTCTGACCCCAGACCGAATATTCCGGATGGTCGCGCACTTCAATAATGACTTTCCGGCGCTTGCCGTCACGGGCCCGGTTGGTCGGGTAGTAACCGATCACATAGCGCCGATCGATATCGGTCAGAATCCGCGTGTAAATGTCGTCCGCCTGGCCCGGTTGCTCGAGGAACTCCGGAACCGCCCCGGTGAATTTTCCCAATCCCGCCAACGCCAGTTGCCGTTTCAGCCACTGGTCGGCATAACGCACAAAGAATTGATCCGGCGGATTGAAAGTCGTCGAATTCGGCACGGGAAAATTTCGAGCGCGCATCAGCTCGTAACTCGCGTGTTGTCGGTTCTCCCAGTCGGTCTTCGCGCGCGCCGGCAATTCCTCGGGCGCGACATCGACAAATTTTACGCCCGAAATCACTGGATAAACCGTGGTCCGCGTCCTTTCGGTGGCCGTCAAAATGTCCTGCAGGGAATATTTTCGGGTGGGCCAGTAAGGGTCCGTGAGCGTACCCCCCTTTAGCGATTCCAACTGATCGCCGTCAGTTTGAAAGATGACAATCGGCCGCGCATCTTCCCGATTAAATAGTTCGTTCAGCGTCGCCAGCAAGGCGTCGTACTGATCGCTGGCGCCGATGCTGCCTGAAAGCGCGCCGACCTTGAGCATTTCCAAATGCGACCTCAGCAATGCCTTGTCACTCGTAAAGTCGACCAAAAGCCTGACGTCATCAGTCACTACCGCCATGCGGTCTTTGGGATTCAGCTTATCGACCAGCTTTTTGGCCGACTCGATACTGGTGCGGATGTATGGCAATTGACTGCCGCTGTAATCGATCACCAAAACAATCGACCGCGGCAAATCCTGGTTGTCGCCGAGCGAAAGCATCGCGACTTCCTGCGGCTTGTTGTCTTCCTTAATGACAAAGTCGCTCTTACCCAGACCGGGCACAATTTTTCCCTGAGCGTCCAGGACTAAGATTGCCGCGACCACCAGGTCGGTTTCGACCCGGACCACATCATCGTCGTTCGCTGCGTTTGTCACGGCAGCGCCGGTTTTTTTGGCGCCAGCCAGACTCGAGCCAAAGTTGCGCAACCGGGGAACGGCTCCCGAAACGTCGGGAGGCAAACGAATGACTCTGCCGTCCGTAGTGTTGTCAATTACCTGATCGAGATATCCCGGCAGGCTCAGGTCTTCGGCCCGAAGCTCAACATTCAGTTTGGGCTTGTATTTGATCGTCGATTCCTCAATGCGATCGCCGACCATTACTTTGCGATAGCTCCTCAGAATTACGAACTGGGTCTTATCCACCCAAAGTTTGAAGGCCAATCCGGCCATCGTGCCCTCGATGCGAAAAGCTTGGCGGCCGTCGATTTTTTCTTCTCCGGCCACGGCGGGGTTATCGATCAGGCTGAATAACTGGCTGGCGCGAAATGCGTCGGGAAGCAGTAGCTGGGGAACTGTCAGCGAGCTGCCGGCTGAGAACGCCGCCATCCGCGACAGCGCGGTGTCGAAGCGCTGATGCAACACACCGGCGCTGGAGGGAATTCCCTGGCTCTTGATTTCGTCGCCACTCCTCCAGACGACCCAGGGCGTGGTGCGATCAGGCTTGTCGGAATTGAACCAGAGTTGAAACCGAAAAGTTGTCGACGGTCTGACAAAAGAAGTCCGGAAGTATGAATGGCGGCCGCGATTGCCGACGACCTCGGTGTTGGAGGTGCCTTCATCTGCGTAGCTCTTGCAGCCGGCGTAAACCGAGCTGACTTTGTCGAGGATTTCCGACGCCGTTTGCGCGGGCACAGCGACGCTCGACAACCACAGCGTGATGCCGATGAAGAAGTACTTCCGCACGTGACGCTCGCCCTGCAGGCCTGGACGGTCTCGCTGACCGCTCCGGACAAATGAAAGCTCAAACGAGCGTATGTGTAACAGGAATCAAGGTCGGTGACAAGGTTTTCCGGCTGCGCTCACAGATGGCATTCAACCCATCTTCTTCAGCTTAAAAACCTGGGCCGAGGCATCGTCGTGATTTTCTAGTTCCGCTTCTGTATCGCTTTTCAAGGTCATGCGCATCTCGACAGTGGTTTCCGTGCCGGGCTGCGACCCTTTCATCTTCACGCCGAACCTCAGCACCTGGCTGTCGAATTGCGGCGCGATCATTTCCGTTTCCTTCTTACCGACGATCTGCGGTTTGTTGTCCTTGTTCCGAATCACGTAGAAGGTCACCGTGCCAAAAAGTTTTCCGGAGTCTTCTTTGACCAGCAGTTCGACCGCCACGGGATTATCGGCCTCAGCCAGGCTAATATCGTCCGGCAGCGGAAACTTTCCCTGCCACCGTCCGATAACCTGAGACTGCATCGCCGCGGCCCACGTGACGCCATTACCGGAACCAAAGGTTAGATGGGCGAGCAAAAGGACTATCCCAATTGCAAAAGGAAGAGGTCGCCGAATCAGCATACGTGTCACCTCGGATCTCTTGGTTTCCGTCCTAGATGCCGGGCCGGTTGAAAAGTTCCGCTCTAAAAACAAAACGCGATTGAGGGAAGACAAGCTTCACCTCAATCGCGCAAGGGGAATGAAAATTATCGGACTATTCGTCGCCGGATTCTTCGGCGGCATTATCCGTTGGGGCCGGCGCTTCCGGGGCTGCTTCTGCTTGCAGCGACTCGACGTCCACCTCAACGCCGCCTTCGCCCAGCACGCTGATCGGCAATTCAACCGTGACGTCGCGATGCAGCCGCAGCGGCACCGAATAAGTGCCAAAGCGTTTGATTGGCTCGCGGAGAATTATCTTGCGCCGGTCGACTTCGTAACCCTGTTCCTTCAGTTCGTGCGCAATATCCATCGACGTCACTGAGCCGTAGAGCACGCCCGCCTCGCCGACTTTCCGCTCGAACTTGAGCGTCAGCTTGGCCAATTGACCGCCCTGCAACTCAGCAGTCGACCGTTCTTTGGCTTCGCGTTTCGCCAGCGCGGCCCGTTCGCCTTCGATCTGGCGAACATTGTTGGCAGTCGCCTGCACGGCCAGGTTTCGCGGCAGCAGGTAATTGCGCGCATAGCCGGCCTTCACGCGCACGATCTCGCCGCGCGCTCCCAAATTGTCGATGTCTTCCCGTAAGAGAACTTGTGTATGTGCCATTTTGTTCGTTCCTCAATCTCTCTCCCGCCGCGATCAGGCTGGGGTGAAGGACAGGATAACCTCACCCTATCTCACAAAAGCGCAGAGGGAATAAATCCTTAGTCAGCGGCGTAGGGCAACAGTGCGATGTTGCGCGCGCGTTTGATTGCCTCCGCCAGCATGCGCTGATGCGCCGCGCACACGCCCGAGATCCGCCGCGGCAGAATCTTGCCCCGCTCAGGAATGTATGACTGCAGCAGTTTCACATCTTTGAAGTCGATGAGGTCGACCTTCTCGATACAGAACCGGCAAATCTTTCGCCGTTGCATCCGCCTGGGACCGCGCGGCATGGTGCGATCATATTCGCGCTCGAACCCGCGGTCGAAACCCATATCGCGCTCTTCATAATTTGATGACATAGTTCTTCCCTTCTCTCGCCAGCCGCTAACTTATCCGGCTGATTCCTCTTCGTCTGCTCGAAATTCAGCCCCGGCATGGCGCGCCTTGCCTTTTCCCGGCTGTTTGGCTGCCTTGCGGGCGCGTCGGGCTTTGAATTTTTCGGCCCGCCGGCGCGCCTCATCAACCCGCACCGTCATGTAGCGCAAAATCTGATCGTTGACGCGCATGCGGCGTTCAACTTCGGCAATCTCGCTGCCGGAACCTTCCACTTCGAGCAGCACGTAAGTGCCGTCCTTCTTGTGATTGATTTCATAAGCGAGTTGGCGCTTGCCCATCATTTCGGTCTTAACAATGGTTCCACCCTGGCCGGTGATGATTTTCTGCACACCTTCGCTCAGGCGCATTACTTCATCGTCGGCCACGTCCGGGTTAACGATGAAAATTACTTCGTAAGTTCTTTTGTCCGCCAAAATCCAGTCCTCCTATCGAAAGCAAAGGACAAAGGGTTTCATTTCCCTCGCTTTGCACTCTGCTCTTTGCTCTTAGCCGTTATGCAACGACATGGCTTTCGAAATTCCGTCTCGTAGCACCGAGCGCACCGCTTGTTCCGCCCGCTCCAAAATATCTTTCAACGAATCAATCTCAGCCCGGTTAAAGTCGTCCAGCACAAATTGCTTCGTGTCATTCAGCGGGTGGTCGGGTTGAATTCCAATCCGCAACCGAATGAATTCATTCGTGCCCAGCGCCGCGATAATCGACTTGAGGCCGTTGTGGCCACCCGCCGTGCCCCGCTCGCGCAAACGAATTGTGCCGAAGGGCAGCGCCAAATCGTCGCTGATGACGATCAGTGAAGGCTGAGCTTCACCTTCGTACTTAGTTTGCAAACAACTAACAGCCGGCCCGCTCAAATTCATGAACGTTTGCGGCTTGGCCAGCAGCAGCCGCTGGTCTTCAATCACCGCATTCGCCACCAGCGATTGGCATTCGCGCCGCTTTACGTTCACGCCGGCGGCTGCAGCCATTTGGTCAACGAGCATGAATCCCAGATTGTGACGCGTCCGCGCGTATTCCGTTCCAGGATTTCCCAAACCAACAATCAGAAACATTGCGATTGCGCGCGCCCGAGGTCCGACAGCAGTCGGGCTTGCCCGGCCCGCCAGATCGACGAAGCGTCTTAGCCCTCGCCGCCTTCGCCTTCCTCTTCCTTCTTGCCCTTGCCGATGACTTCAGGTTCCGCCGGAGCTTCGCCTTCGATAGGCGCCGCCGCCGTCGGCTCTTCCTTCACCACACCCACCGTGGCGATCACGGTGTCTGCGTCCTCGAGAATTTCGACTCCCTCACTCAACGGAATATCCGAAACGTGCAGCACGTCGTGCACTTTCAAGTTGGTGACATCCACGTCGATGTGTTCAGGAATCTCACGCGGTTCGCAACGGATTTCGATCTCGCGAACGATCTGTTCCAGCATTCCGGCTTCTTCACGCACGCCGAACGGTTCACCAATCAAGCGCAGCGGCACCGTCGCTTCAATCTTTTCACCCTTAACCAAACGCTTGAAATCCGCGTGAATCAGACGCATGCGCACGGGATCGAGCTGCCGGTCAATGAACATCACTTCAGCCGGACCCACACCCTCAACATCGAGCGTGAAGATCGTGTTGCGTCCGCTGTCGGATCTGAGGATTGCGGCCAGCTCGCGCAAAGGCGCCAGCGCAGCAACCGCTTCTCCGGCCCCGCCGTAAATCGTTACCGGCACCTGGCCGTTGCGGCGGGCCCGCCGCGCATCATTCTTGCCACGACCCTCGCGCGCAGCGGCGCGCACAATAATCTCTTTTTTCTCTGCCATGATTGCTCTCCAACCCTTGCTGTTTACCGCCGGGAGTTCAGCCGGCCGCGCGCACGAGTACGCGCTCGAAACGGCAAATAAATAAATTGTTTTGCTGAAAGCTGAGGTCTGACGGCTACTCGACTTTCAGTTTTTGCCCTCCGCTATACGAAGAGCGAAGAGACGCTGGTCTCTTCATGGATCGACTTGATAGCTTTCGCCAAAATGGGCGCAATGCTCAAGACTTGGATGTTTTTCAATTCCGCTGCCTTTGAATTCAGCGGCACAGTGTTCGTCACAACAATCTGCTCAATCCCTGAGCTACCGAGATGTTGTGCGGCACGTCCAGAGAGTACCGGATGGGTAAAGCATGCGTCAACCCGAGCCGCCCCGGCCGCACGTAAAGCCTGCGAAACCTTCGTCAAAGAGCCGCCGGTATCGCACATATCATCAACGATTAAGCAATTTCGACCTGCGACGTCGCCAACCACGTTCATGACTTCGGCGACATTGGGTTTATCGCGCCGCTTATCGCAAAGCGCCAGCTCGGCATCGAGTCTCTTCGCGTAGGCGCGCGCCCGCTCAGCGCCGCCGGTGTCAGGCGCAACCACCGTCAAGTTCGGCAGAGGCTTTTCCTGGTAGTAGCGGATGAAAACCGGGGCTGCGTAAAGATGGTCTACCGGAATATCAAAGAATCCCTGAATCTGCGCGGCATGCAGATCGATCGTGAGAATTCGATCGGCCCCGGCAGTCGTCAGCAGGTTCGCCACGAGCTTGGCGGAAATGGGCACGCGCGGACGATCCTTCTTGTCCGACCGTCCATATCCGTAATACGGCAGCACGGCCGTAATCCGCGCCGATGACGATCGACGAAAGGCGTCGAGCATTACCAGCAGTTCCATCAGATAGGCGTCAGTCGGCGGACAAGTGGGTTGCACCAGAAAACAATCGGCGCCGCGCACGTTTTCCTCGATTTGGAAATTGAATTCGCCGTCGGAAAAGCGCGCCGTCGTCGCTTTGCCCAGGTCACAGGACAATTCGTGACAAATCTCCTGGGCCAAAGTTCGATGCGCAGTCCCGGAAAAGACTTTAATTCCGCCAGTGGTTCCCATTGATTGTTGTTGTGAGACAAGCTTCAGCTTGTCATGGTCCAGACAGACGAACGAACGTTAGTCTTACGAGTGTGAGACAAGTCTTTACTTGCCGCCTTCAGACGGACAAACGGAAAGTTTGTCCTACGATGATTTTGGCTGGGGCGGAAGGATTCGAACCTACGAATGCCGATTCCAAAGACCGGTGCCTTACCACTTGGCTACGCCCCAGCATTAGCAGCTAAATCGATCAGAAGCCCCGCCGTCAGGCAGGGCTACTGGCGATAATGCCGCTTGATATTCCTTTCGCCCAATCGCTTTACAAGGAAAGACGCGCCAACCAGTTTCGAGTTCGATTGCCTGAATGGCGCGTCGTTGCGCATCCTCGCTATCAAAAGTTCCGAATAGGGCTGAGCCACTTCCGGCCAGCAAAACCGCCTGCGCCGCCACATTTTCTAATGCGGCTTTCGCCCTGGCAATCTCCGGCTCAAGATCGAAAACAACTCTTTGAAAATCATTTTCGAGCGACTCAAAAATGCTTGTCGGTGGCGAAGTTGAAAGCATAGTTTTCGAGTTTGGCGTTGTCAAGGAACGTTCGTCGAAACCTCTGTAGGCCGCGCCCGTGTTGACGTCGGCGTTTGGTTTGACGATGGCAAAAAAGGTTTGGGGCGCGTCGGGCATCACCGTGACCTGATCGCCGATGCCGGTTCCCCGCGCCGTGCCGCCAAAGAAGAAGAAAGGCACATCGGCGCCAATCGCCGCACCGATTCCCGCTAGTCGATCCAACTCTGCATTTAATCCCCAAAGCCGGTTGAGCGCCAGCAAAGTCATCGCCGCGTCGGATGATCCGCCACCGAGGCCCGCCTGCATCGGGATGCGCTTTTCCAATCGAATCCTCGCGCCCTTTTGCACGGCGAAATGTGACCGCAAAGCCTCGGCCGCGCGAACCACCAGATTGTCTTCGTTCACCGGCAAGCGCGGGTCGTCGCACGAGAATTCGATCGCCGGCTGATCGTTAGCGCTCACTTTCAGCGTCTCGTGCAAGCTGACGGTTTGAAAGACCGTGTCGAGATCGTGATAACCGTCGGTGCGTCTGCCGAGGATGCGGAGAGAAAGGTTGATCTTGGCAAAGGCCGGCAGAGTTAGGACTGAAGTCATCTCGATTGCAACGTGTCAAAAGCCCGCTCTATTGAATCCCCGCTCGCGCAGCCAATTCACTTGCTTCCCGGTTCGCATCTGCGAGGACTTTAGTTTCGTCCAACGTCAGCAGTTCGCGGTCGCGCATGACGACGCGCCCATCGATGATCGTGCTGCGGACGTCCGTGGCCTGGGTGGCATAAACCAAAGCTGAAACCACATCGACACGCGGACTTGCATGGGTCTGATTGAGATCGACCACGATCACATCCGCCCGCTTACCGGCTTCGAGGGATCCAATCTCACTGGCGAGTCCCAGCGCGCGCGCGCCATCGATCGTGGCCATCTGCAAAACGGTTGTGGCCGGCAGAATCTCAGGTCCGTGCGCCAGCTTCTGGAGCAAGGCCGCGGTGCGCATTTCGGTAAACATGTCGAGGCGGTTGTTGCAGGCAGCGCCGTCCGCTCCCAGTGAAACCGAAATCTTCCGCGCCAGCATTTCAGCCACCCGCGCCAGGCCTGAACCAAGTTTCAGATTTGATGAAGGACAATGCGAAACATTCGTCGCGGTGCGGGTGAGAATGTCCATCTCCTGTCCGTCGAGATGAATACAATGCGCCAGCATCACGTGCGGCCCTGAAATACCAATCTCGTCCAGATAGATCACGTTACGCCGGCCGGTTTCACTTTCCACCATCTGGCACTCAGTCTTGTTTTCTGACGAGTGCGTATGGATCATCACCCCGCGCTGGCGCGCGATCGCAGCCACTTCCTGCAAAAGCTCGGAAGTGCAACTGATGGCAAAACGCGGCGCAAAACAACACCGAATCCGACCTTGCCCCCGGCCATGCCATTTATCTATTAGCGCGACTGATTCGTCGATGGACGTACGGGTCTGCTCCTGCAGCGCGGGCGGGACTTCGTCACCCTTGTCCATCATGCACTTGCCGACCGTCGCCCGAAATCCGCTTTCATCAACCACCCGGAAAACTTCTTCGCTGTGATTGACGGTTTCCATTGTCAGCGCGCAGGTCGTGCCGCCTTTGATCAGTTCCGCAACACCCAACTGTGCCGACGCGCGAATTGATGCGGCCGTGTGCGCAGCCTCCATCGGCCAGACACGCTTCTTCAGCCAGTCGATCAGTGAGAGGTCGTCGGCGGCGCCACGAAAAAGGGTTTGGCAAAGATGGATGTGGGTTTGAATGAAACCGGGCAGGACGGCGCAACCATGCGCATCGATCACTTCGTCGGCCGGCTCGTCAATCCGGGTCGCAACTTCGGCAATGCGCCCATCGCTAATCAGCACGTCCCCCTCGACGATGGAATTGCGTTCGTCCATCGTCAGAACGGTGCCGTTCTTGATCAGAATTAATTGGGTCATTGGTTGCCGGGTAATTATGTGAAGATTCCGGGAGACGTGTAAAGCATCTCGCTACTCGTTAAGGCGATTGCGCCAATAATCCGGATGTCGTTTGTGATGTTTGACGGCGAGTACCTGGACGTGATCAGGAAATGCTCGGTAGTATACCGCGAAAGGGAAACGCGCCATCAAAGCTCTTCGAACATCTGCGTCAATGATTCGCCATTGGCGTGGCGTCTTTAGGATTCTTGCCGTTGTTCGATTTGCCTCCTCGCGAAGTTGCGCACCTAAACCGGGCAGGCGGTTTTCATAATAGGTGGCCGCCTCGACAAGTTCAGCTCGTGCATGCGGATGGTAGATCAGTCGCATTCAAGCGCCTGGCGCACAGCTTCCATGACTTCTTCATGAGTTTCACCACGGACCTTGCCTGATGAAAGATCTTCAGAACGCGTGACCGCTTCAGCTATCGTCGAGCGTTCATCAGCATCAATCAATTCTGCGTCAATGCTTTCCCAAAGCGCCTGCGCGATTGAGACTCGCTCGGCAAGCGGAAGTGACATTGCGTCAGAGATAAGTTGCTCGGTAGTCATGTCTAACCTCTAACTGATCACCAAGAGCTGAGAGTGGGGTCGCGGTCGTTCGGCTTGATGATGTGCGGCCAAGCGAGATCGCCGGCCAAACGCCGGAAGAGTCGACAGTAGATGTTCCGCCCAACGTTTCACATTTGTTCGGCGGCAAGGCTCTTGGGAGCTTCAATTTTACAAACGGTGCTCATAAGTTGCCGCCTCAGCCGATTCTAACACCCCAGTCACGATCATGCCTTCTTGATTAAAATGAGAGCGGGCCGGAATCGCAACATTCCTACTCCTTCTTGAGCATCTCTCTGACTAATTCAGTAGCGGCAGTGAGTAGCCTGCCCGGTTAAGCAATATAGCGCGGTCAGGACATTATACTGGTCCGTTCTATCCTTCTTCTTTACCGCGCTTAATATTGCCGAAATTGGAAGCGTTCGATTCAAGTCTTATTTCTTCTCCGCGCTGGCCGCGGCAGCCTTCTTCTGCTCCGGCGCTTCGGCTTCTTCGCGCACCGGCAGGCCCAGCGCCGTCTTCACTTCGTTCTCAATCTTGCGCAGAACCTGCGCATTGTCCTTCAAAGTCTGCTTCGCGTTCTCACGGCCCTGGCCGAGACGCTCACCTTTGTACGAGAACCACGCGCCACTCTTTTCCACGACCCGGTTGTTGGTCGCAAGGTCCAGCAGATCGCCTTCCTTGGAAATGCCTTCGCCATACATGATGTCGAATTCGCACTCGCGGAAGGGCGGCGCGACTTTGTTCTTCGCCACCTTGACCTTCGTCCGATTGCCGACGATCCGATCGCCGTCTTTGATGGCGCCGATGCGCCGAATATCCAGACGCAAGCTGGAATAGAATTTCAGCGCGCGCCCGCCGGTGGTCGTCTCGGGATTACCGAACATCACGCCAATTTTTTCGCGAATCTGGTTAATAAAGATGAAGCAGGTATTCGACTGCGCGACGATCGCGGTGAGTTTGCGCAGCGCCTGCGACATCAAACGCGCCTGCAGACCCGGCAGCGAATCGCCCATTTCACCGTCGAGCTCAGCCCGCGGCACCAGGGCCGCCACCGAATCGACCACGATCACATCCACGCCGTTCGATCGCACGAGGGCTTCGGCAATCTCCAACGCCTGCTCGCCGGAATCAGGCTGCGAGATCAGCATGTCGTCGACATTTACGCCCAGTTTACCGGCGTAATCCGCGTCCATCGCGTGTTCCGCATCGATGTAAGCCGCCACCCCGCCGGCCCTTTGGGCTTCGGCCACCACATGCAGCGCGAGGGTAGTCTTGCCGGAACTTTCCGGCCCGTAGATTTCCACGATGCGTCCGCGCGGCACACCGCCGACACCAATCGCCGCATCCAGCGATAACGAAGTGGTCGAAATCGCCGGAACGTCGGAAACATCTCGCTCGCCCAGGCGCATTATCGATCCTTTACCAAAACGCTTTTCAATGTTGAGCAGCGCGGCCTCGATGGCGCGGCTGCGATCTGCAAATCGGTCTTCAGGCATAACAGGCATCCTTTTCTTCTGCTCCTCTTCGGTTCGGGTTGTATCTCGGGGCATCCCACGACTTTGCGGGAGCGAGGATAACACAACTCAAGCAGGAATGGAACAGAGTTTCACGCGTGCAACACTAGGGCAGTTCCCAAAAAAAAGACGGGTAAGAATAGCGCAAGACCTAACCTCCGTCGAGAAGGATCTTCAAATTAACCACAACTATGTTGAATCAAAAAGAGGTAAGACCAGTTGCTAACTATTCAGCTTCCGGTCAGCAGCGATTGCACGAAGATCGAAACCTCCCGGACCGCGTCAGCGGGGTTCTGATTTTCTTCGATCACGTGCACGATTGCCGACCCGACCACCGCGGCATCCGCGTATCGCCAAACGTCCTGCACGTGCTCCGCAGTGGAAATTCCAAAACCGACAGCCACCGGCAAATCGCTGAACTGGCGCACACGGCCGACCAGCTTCTCGGTCTCAGCACTCATCTGTTCACGCTTACCGGTTACACCCGCGCGCGCGACTGCGTAGATAAAACCGCTGGCACGCTCCGCAATCATTTTCAAACGCTCGTCGGTTGAGGTCGGGGCGACGAGAAAGATCAAATCGAGGTCATGGCGGCGCAGGATGCCGGCAATCTCGCCCGCTTCTTCCGGAATCAGATCAGTTACCAGGACGCCGTCCAGGCCAATCTGCTTGGCTTCGACCGCAAGTTTTTCAATTCCAAACTGCAGCAACGGGTTCAGGTAACTGAAGAGAATGATCGGCACATCGACTTCACGCCGCGCGCCGGCCACCACCCGTAACACTTCCGCGAGGCCAAAGCCGTGACGCAGCGCCCGCTCGGAAGCGCGCTGGATAACCGGGCCGTCCGCCATCGGATCGCTAAAGGGAATGCCCAGCTCAATCAGCGTGGCGCCCGCGTTCGCCAGTTCAACGATCAGCTTTTCAGTTGTGGATAGATCAGGATCGCCGGCCGTGATGTAGGGGATGAAACCCTGGCGGCCGTCGCGGTGCAGATGCGCGAATGTTTCGGTGATGCGGGACAGAACTATTCAGCACAGAGGGGCCAGAGGATGCTTATTCTTCGCTCTGTTTCTCTGCGTCCTCTGTGGTCAGATTTGCTCTGACGGTATCGATGTCTTTATCGCCGCGGCCGGACAGATTGATTATCAACAGCTGGTCGCGCCGCATCTCGCCGGCCAATTTCAAACCGTAGGCGACGGCGTGAGACGACTCAAGCGCGGGGATAATGCCTTCCAGACGCGAAAGAATTTGAAAAGCCGAGAGCGCTTCCTTGTCGGAAACTGCCGCGTACTGCACCCGCCCGGCATCATGCAGAAACGCATGCTCCGGACCGATAGAAGGATAATCAAGACCCGCCGAGATCGAATGCGTCGTCGCGATCTGACCGTGCACATCCTGCAGAAGGTAGCTCATCGTCCCTTGCAGCACGCCCGGCCGGCCGCCGCCATTCGTATTAAACCGCGCGGCATGCTGGCCTAGTTCGTTCCCCCGGCCGCCCGCTTCGACTCCCAACATGCGCACCGCCTCATCGGCCAGAAAGGGATGAAACAATCCGATCGAATTCGAGCCGCCACCGACGCAGGCGACCAAACAATCCGGCAGACGGTTTTCCTGTTCGAGCATTTGAGCGCGAGCTTCCTGCCCAATGACGCTTTGAAAGTCGCGCACCATTAAGGGGTAGGGATGCGGACCGAGCGCGCTACCCATCAGGTAATACGTGTCTGCCACATTCGTTACCCAGTCTCGCAGCGCCTCATTGATAGCGTCCTTCAGGGTGCGCGAACCGGCGTCGACGGGCCGAACTTCGGCGCCGAGCAACTGCATGCGAAAGACATTCAACGCCTGGCGGCGCATGTCTTCCGAGCCCATATAGACCACGCAGTCCAACCCGAACAGAGCGCAAACAGTGGCCGTGGCCACGCCATGCTGGCCCGCTCCGGTTTCGGCAATGATGCGGCGTTTGCCCATCCGCCGCGCCAGCAGGATTTGTCCCAGCGTGTTGTTTATTTTGTGCGCGCCGGTGTGCAGCAGATCTTCGCGCTTCAAATAAATGCGCGCCCCGCCGGCATGTTCGGTCAGCCGCTGGGCCAAGAAAAGCGGCGTTGGCCGGCCGGCGTAATCGCGCAGCAACCCGTCGAGTTGCTTTCGAAAACTGTCATCGGCACGCGCCGCTTCATAGGCCGCAGTCAATTCTTCGAGCGGCGCCATCAAAGTCTCCGGCACAAAACGGCCGCCATAACGGCCCCAGTGACCGAGCGCATCAGGTTGGGTGATCTTTGAATTCAATGCTCGTTACAGGTGGGCCGTTCACTCCCGACGATCTAACCCTGAATGTCCCAAGGTAAATTTGCTTACGGTTTAACTTTATGAGTCGAGCGCACGCGACTTGGCGATTGTGAACCGCGCGTGTCGTCGGCGACCACGCGATTCTCCCGGCGATACATCGTCAGCCGGTTACCGTCGGTGGTTCCCTGCTCGGCGTCTTCGACGTGCGCCGGATTGCCGGTCAGCACGGCAACTTCATCGGCCGCCGTGTACTGGCACCAATCACCGGTGCCACGGCGCCCGGGTTGAACGATAGTCACGTTTCGTTGCGCGATAGTTTTTTCGACCTCGTTCGTTTCCTTCTGTAAATAGACGTCAGCAACTCCGGACGTAACGCGATCGGTTCCCTGTTTGATATCGACGTTAGTTTCGTAATGAATAATGCGATCAGGATCGGAATATCGCATGAATTCCGACGTCGCATACACCGGCACCAACTCAGTCGCATTATTATTCTTCTGCCGTGCCTGATATAACGCGCTCTGCACGTGACCCGCAGCTTCCATGCGTTTCTCTTCGCGGTAAAGCGTAATCGCATCACCGCGAACGTAGTTGTCGTCCTGCCAAAGACGTGACGCCCCGGTGTAGACAGCTCGTCCCGAGTCGTGATCGAGGTCCGCCTTTTCGCCGGCAATGTAAACCGGACTCTTCACTTTGCGGAAAGGCGTGGCGCCGTTGGTTTGTTCCTGGCTGTAATAAGTCGTCTGGACTTTGCCGCGGCAAATCGAAACATGCGTTTCATTGTTTGAGTCGATCTCGACGGCCTTCGTGCGCGCGCGCGAATCCCAGACAGTTGGATCGCCGCCGCGCAAACGCACGGTCTGGTCTGCGGTCGTGTAGGTAATTGTGTTCGCCGTGCCGTTCCGATCAAGTTCATTGAATTTGGCTTCACCGTTGGCGTCGACTTTTTCGACGTCCTGCGTCTCGCGCACAAAGGTGGTGGCCATCTTCTGCGCCGTCATGGTCCGCGTGCCGCGTTTTTCGCTTGGTTGGAACGGTTCGAACACGGCTTTGGCGCCGCCGGTGGCCGTGCAGTATTTCGCGATGTTTCCGGCCTCAAAGAATTCGCAATCGAACCGTGGTGCAGTCAGAGTCTTGCGGTCGTTCTTTGCAGTCTTTTGCACCGGTTCAACGTAAAGTTCAGCGTTGCCGGACGCTTCGGCTCGCTCCAGGTCTTTGCCGTTTGTCCGCCAGAACATCTTGATTTGGTCACCGGTCAAACGTTTGCTCGCCGCGCGCGGGTCATTCGCTTTTGATTTGGGCGCCGACAGATTCGCCACCGAACGTCCCTCGGTGCGCATTTCCTTCAGGAGACTTTGATCGCCCACCGCTTGAAAATTTATGTCGATCATCGATGCGCCGGTGAGCTGCATTTCCGAATCTGCATTCAGGGTTTGGGCGCGAACGTCGCGCGCCCCGAAGGCGCGAAGCAGGCGCTGCTCGGCATCAAAATAGAAATCCATGTCAACTGAATGCGCTTCCGCCGCGTGACCCGGATCCATCGAACGCAGGTAGGAATTGCCGCGAATTTCGATCTTCTCGAGCTTCTTCTTGTCGTTAACAATCGCGGTGAGCGTGTCGCCGCTCATGATGTCCTGCTCCTGCTCGGCCGTGGCGCCGCCGGAGAAGATGAGATGCATCGTCGCCTGCTCGAACACGGCCTGGGCCGAGTGGATGTTGACGGGCTTGGCACGAGATCCCTTGAGCGGCTTAGCGTCTTTGGCTTTAGGATCTTTGAGAGCTTCCGGAGCTATCGTCACCGCCACCGCGCTGCGCAATTCCAGACGCTTCTTGTCGTTGTCGACGAGCGCGCCGACCGACTGGCCGGAAACATTATCTTTTTCAAAGCTGACCGGCGCCGAGGTTTCGGCAATTTTTGTAGTCTCGTTGAATTGCACCGTCTCGGTACGAACTTTCAACGCCTCGTGACTATCTATTTGGACGTTGCCGTTGAACTGGAGCATGCGGGTCTTTTCATCGAAAATCGATCGGTTGGCGATAATTTGATCAGGCTTGTCGCTGCCCTTGGGAAACACCTGAAGGTTCACTTGTTCGAGCTCGTGATGTCCATCCTGGTAAGTGATGTCGCGCGCCGCCCGCAGCCAAAGCGACAAGCGATCTTTATCAGTCATCTTCCGCTCGTAGCCTTCGGTGATCGCCAGAATTTCTTTTGAGAGCGTGGGTGATTCCGACCGCAGGCGAAACGGCGTGTTGTTGCGCATCTTGTAATAGGACACGCCCACGAAGAGTGCGCCGCCGACAAGTAAAATCAGCGCCAGGGCGCGCGCAATCGCGGGCACGCGCGCGCGTAAGTCGACCGCAGTGATTCGTTTTTTGCGCGTAACAGCCTGCACTAGAACTCCAAAAATATGCGGCCTGTGAAACCTCGCGAGTCCCTACCAGACCAGCTCCCGAATCCCTATGTCGTAAACCTCAAATCCTGCACGTTCAGCTGCAACCTGATGTCGCCCTGCCAGCGATTGGCCTCAAATTCATAAGCCAGATCGAGCCGATCATTCGTCTGCGGACGCCGCTCGACTTCTTCCACGCCCCGCCACCAGATTGCTTCCAACGGCCGATTGTCGGCGCCCGCAACCCGCATCTTCAGATGCTGTTCCTTAATAATCTGCGGCTCGCTCAGGACCCGCAAATTATTCGTCACGAACACGGGCCGCGGATTCCCGGCGCCGAACGGCTCAAGCACCCGCAGGTCCTGCGACAGCCGGAACCCTAAATCTCCCGCACTCAGCTCCGCATCAATTCGGAGTGCAGGCTCCAGGTCTGCTTCAGTCAAACACGAGGCTGCGTGCTCATTCAAGCGTCGGCGAAAATCGCTAATCCGATCGCGCTGAATCGCGAGTCCAGCCGCATGCGAATGCCCGCCGAACTTATCGAGCAGATCGCGACATGACGTCAGCCCATCGAACAAATGATAGGCTTCGATGCTCCGCGCCGAACCGTGACCAATATCGCCATCGAGCGAGATTACGACACAAGGCCGGTTCAGCTTCTCGGCGATTTTTGAAGCAGCCAGACCGATCACCCCACGATGCCAACCGTCACCGGCAATCACCGCAACATGCGTCTGGGACATGCGCTCTGGACCGCTTTCAAACTCTTCAATCGCGCGATTGAAAATCTCGCGCTGAGCCTCCATCCGTTCCCGATTGCGCGTGTCCAGATGTTCGGCCAATCGCCGGGCTTCTTCCTTTCCGGTCGCCTGGAACAGCTCGACCACGGCCCGCGCCGCATCCATACGTCCAGCCGCATTGATGCGCGGGCCGATCCGAAACCCGAGATCGTACGCCGTGACCTCGGCATCATCGCCGCAGCCGGCAACATCAATGAGCGCGCGCAAACCAGCATTGACCGCGCGCGGCAAATCCGACAAACCCAACGTCACGATCGCGCGATTCTCGCCCACCAGTTTGGCCACGTCGGCAACCGTCCCGATCGCGACCATCTTGAGAAACCCCGGCACTGCGTTTTCGCGGCCGTACTCGCGAAACAGCGCGTGCACCAGCTTGAAAGCCACGCCCACGCCGGCGAGGTTTTTGTCCGGATAATCGCAGCCGGATTGATTCGGATTGAGAACCGCCAGGGCCGGCGGCGCGCCTTCGTCTTCATCCGGCAGGTGGTGATCGGTGATGATGATGTCCAACCCGTTCGCCTGGGCCCAGAGCAAGGGTTCGTGCGCGCGGATACCGCAGTCGACACTAACAACCAGCTTGTATCCTTCTTTGAAAGCCTTTTCCAGAGCGGGCTGCTGAATTCCGTAGCCTTCGGTGAAGCGGTGCGGCACATGATATCCCGCGGTTGCGCCCAGCATGCGCAACGCGCGCAGCAAAACTGCCGTGCCCGTCGTGCCGTCGACATCGTAATCGCCGTAGATGAGCACCGGCTCGTGTTCATCGATCGCCCGCCGCAGACGCTTTACCGCATCAACCATTCCCAGCATAAGCAAGGGATCGTGAAGCTGTTCGCGCGTGGGTGTAAGAAAGCTGAGCGCCGTGGCCGGATCATGATAACCGCGCGCGATGAGCAAATCAGCGACGATACGCGAGACGCCAAGCTGCTCAGCCAGCTGCGGAGCACGCTCGTCGGAAGTGCGCACAATCCACTTCTTGCTCTTCTTTTTAGGAGAAGACGCCGCGGTCATGTTGGGAGTTTACTTGTTGTTTGACGCCAGAGCTAATTTTGAAGTGCGGCAGCGCCGCCGCCAGCGGTTTGATTGCTGGCGACGTTGAATCAAAGCGCAGCGATGCGGCCCATCGACAGCAGCACGAGAATCAAGCCACCGACAATCAAACGATAACCAATAAAGATGCCGGTGGTGTGGGTTCGCAAAAACCGTAAAAGAAACCAAATCGACAGATATCCGATGATGCCGGAAACAATCGTACCTACCAGCAAAGGAGTTAGGCTCCCGTGAGGCAATCTGTGCAACGCTTCTTTCAACTCCAGCAGTCCGCTGGCGGCGATCGCCGGAATCGAAAGCAGGAACGAAAATCGCGCCGCAGTGTCGCGGGCCTCCCCGGCAAATAGCCCACCCATGATGGTCGAACCCGAGCGGCTTGACCCTGGGATCAGAGCCAGGCACTGCGCGAAGCCGACTAGCAAAGCATCCTTCACGGTGAGGTCCTTCATCTGGCGTTGCTTTTTCCCGACGGCTTCAGCCAAAGCCAACAACAACGCAATCACCACCATCATCGTGGCGATCACCCAAAGGTTTTTCGTAAAGGTGCCTTCGATCTGTTTCTTGAAAAGCAAACCCACAATGGCGACCGGCAGCGAGCCAATCACGACGAGCCAGCCCAGCCAGGCTTCGTGCGACAACGCCGGTCCGGATCGATCTCGACCACCGCTCAATAACCGTACGTGGTCGCGAATGAAGGCCAGCGAAATATTCCAAATGTCGCGAGCGAAATAGATGAAGACCGCGATGAGCGTGCCGAGTTGAATCACGGCAATCGATGCCGTCAGTTGTTCCGGACTGAGAGCCAGGCCCAGGACGCGGCTGGCCAGCACAAGGTGCGCGGTTGAGCTGATCGGAATGAATTCAGTGAGGCCCTGAACAATACCGAGCAGGATAGCCTGAAGTAGAGTCATTGCTGGTTTTCGATCTTAGATTTGCCGAGGCGACATGAATAAACGAACGCCGCAGTTTCACACGCTCAATCGCAAATCGCAAATCAAAAATCGAAAGACCGGTGGTTATTCGCGAAATGAATTTCGGGCCGCGATCCAATCGTACAAAGGGATTGGCAAGAGCATGCACGCGCGCACGATCGAAGCCAGTTGCCAGGGGAAGGCATAACTTTTTTTCCGCTTTTCAATTGCCCGGATCATTTTCTCCACGGCCTCGTCCAACTCCATCAGATAAGGCATCCGCATGCGACCGGCTGTCAGGGGAGTCTTGATGAATCCGGGATGAATGATGGTGACATCGACTCCGGTATGCCGCAGGTCGATGCGCAAGCTTTCGAACAATGCCGAGACGCCGGCTTTACTCGCGCAGTAAGCAGCTGACTTGGGCAAGCCGCGATAGGCCGCGAGACTCGAGATCGCCACGAGGTGTCCGCTGCCACGCTGAATCATGTGCGGGATCACGGCCGTGACGCTGTTGACGGCGCCGAGGACGTTGACGCGAATAACCTGCGCGACTTCTTTTTCGCACAAATCGACGGCGTAGGTCGTACCGCCCACGCCGGCATTGGCCACCAGCAAATCTATGTAACCGAATTTTCGCCGGAGTTCGCAGGCCGCCGCGCGCACCGAATCGGCGTGCATGACGTCGGCCGGCAAGGCCATCGCGCGGCCTCCCGCGGATTCGATTTCATCAACGATTTCCTCGAGCGCTGCTCGCCGCCGGGCCAGCAGCCCTACGCAGGCTCCGCGCCGCGCAAGCTCGACGCCCATTGCGCGTCCGATTCCCGATGAGGCCCCGGTGATTAGTACAACTTTATTATTCCAATCCATCAGCGTTGAGGTGGTGTCCGGTGAGTTTGACGATCCGTTCGATGTGTAAAGTGCTCGGACTGACAGGGGAGCCGAGGAGGCTTTCGGCTTAAGTAGAATACAACAAAGATTCGAGCGGGCGCGACAAAAATCTTCGTCTGCGTTAGGTAATTTTGGTTTTACCTATTTAATAAAGATCTTTTCCTCGACAAGGTATTGCCAGCCAGGAGTTAGGTTTACCGGTAACGCTGGTTTCTAGATCCGTTGCAGCACGGGCGTGATGACAGGACGCGCACCAGTCCGCGCTTGAATGAATCTCTTTAGTTCCAAACGCAGATACTCTTTGAGCAGCGTGGGGTCTTCCAACTGGGCCTTTGACGCCCGGCCAAAAGCTTCGGCGACGGCGCTTTGCGCAGACTTGATAATGCCGTTTTGGGCGTCAATGCCACGGACGCCGTTGGCGATGATTTGGGGCGCGGTTTCGAGTTGGCCGCTCTCATGATTCACGGTCAGCACGAGCGTGACGATACCTTCGTAAGCCATTTTCTTCCGCTCGCGAACTGTTTCGTATTCGATCTCCTCAAATCCGGTTTCGTCGATAAAGATCCGTTTGGCTTCTTTCTTGTCGACGACGGCGGCGCGCTCGCCGTCAAGCTCGAGCACGTCGCCGTTCTCGATCAGCACAATCCGGTGTTCGGGAATTCCCAGATGGTTCTTGACGAATTCTTTGTGCCGGAAAAGCATCCGGTACTCGCCGTGGATCGGCACGACAAACTTCGGCCGGACGGCCTCAGTCATGATGCGAATGTCTTCCTGCGAGGCGTGGCCGCTGACATGAATCAGGCGGCGTTTCTCCTCGATGATGTTGGCGCCGCGCTTGTACATGAATCCGATCAGTTTCGAGATGCCGCGTTCGTTGCCGGGAATGATCCGCGCCGACAAGACAACCGTGTCGGTTTCTTCGATGGTTATTCCCTTGTACACCTGGGTGGCCATTTGGTAGAGGGCGGCGCGCGGTTCGGCCTGTGAGCCGGTAACCAAAAAGACAACTTCGTTGGCGGGCATCATCTTGGTTTCGTTGATGCCGACCAGCAGGCCATCGTGAATGTCCAAATAACCCAGACGATCGGCGATCTCGACGTTCTTCTGCATTGAGCGGCCCAGCACGCAAACCTTTCGGTCGAATTGCTGGGCGACGTCGAAAACGATTTGCAGCCGGTGGATTGAAGAGGCAAACGCGGCCACGATGATTCGCCCTTGCGCCTCGGCAAAGATCTCTTCGAAGGCCGGAATCACAGCGCGCTCGGACGGCGTTCTTCCGGGCACGGTGGCGTTGGTTGAATCAGACAGCAGCGCCAGCACGCCTTCCTGGCCGTATCGCCGTAGGGTTCGCAAATCAATTGGCTCGCCAATGACGGGCGTCTCATCGACTTTGTAATCGCCGGTGTGAACGATTGTGCCGACCGGTGTCTTAATCGCAAGGTGAAAGCAATCAACCAAACTGTGCGACGCGCGAATGAACTCGATGGTGAACGAGCCAATGGTCACCACGTCACGCGGCTCGACGCGATGCAGCAGCACGTCACCGAGAAGGCCGTGCTCGTCGAGCTTGCTCTCGGCCAGTCCCAGCGTAAAGTGCGACGCATAAACCGGCACGTTGATCCTTTTAAGTACGTAAGGCAGCGCACCCAAATGATCTTCATGGCCGTGCGTGAGAATGATCGCCGTAATGTCGTTTCGATACTGTTCGAGGATCTCGAAATCCGGAATACAGACATCGACGCCGTAAGCGCTTTCTTCGGGAAAGCCCATGCCGGCATCGAGCACCAGCATCTCGTCACCGAAGCGCAGCAAGGTACAGTTCATCCCGAACTCGCCGATTCCGCCGAGGGGAATGATTTCGACTACGTTAGGCACTAGTGACGGTTAGCTCAACTCTCTGAGGGCTGAGAAGTATAGCATGCTCCCGCGTGCCACGGGTGGCACGGGCGTCCCGCCCGTGTGCTTCGCTCACGTAGCAATGCGTACCGCCCCTTCCTCTTGATCACGCCTGGCACAAGCGTCCCGCCCTGTGAATCCCATGCAAGATTTTTTACTTGCGCGACCGAGTAACATGAATAAAGTGGATGAACACGGCACCTTAACATCTGAAATCCAAAAGCGGCGCGGTGCTTACCTACCCCACTGGACACAGGACGCAGGTTGGTACTCAGTTACTTTTCGACTCTGGGACTCACTGCCGCGGCACGTCGTTGAATACTGGCTACTGAAACGAAGCAACATCGTAAAGACGGCTCAACAGATGAAGCGACCCTTAAGTAAGCACGAAGAACAGCGATTAGCGTATCTGCATTCGCAAAGAGTTGAACAGTATCTCGATGCGGGTCATGGGGCTTGTTACATGAACGACGAGCGTGTCGCAAAAGTTCTAAGAGATGCGCTGTTTCATTTTAATCAGCTTCGGTATGCGCTGGCTGCGTGGTGTGTCATGCCAAACCACGTGCATGTTGTGGTCCAACCGTTCGTTGAGAAAAACTCAGCCGGTAGCTGCTCGGCTCAATCTGATCTTCCGGAAACCCTCCACTCTTGGAAATCATTCACCGCAAAAGAAGCGAATAAACTGCTGGGGCGTTCGGGTGATTTCTGGCAAACCGAATACTATGATCACCTGATCCGGGATGTCGCGGACTTCCGTCACTCGGTTCAATACGTTTTGGAGAATCCCGCCAAGGCTGGACTTAAAAACTGGAAATGGCTGGGGTTGACTGAACTCGGCAAGCAAATGTTGGAATAGGAGAGCAATGAACGATGCACACGGGCGGGACGCCCGTGCCACATCCTAAATCTACACAAACGCCATTGGATTGTTCGTCGAACGAAAGGCTTTGACAAACCGCGGCTCATCGCGCAGCGGATCCAATTTCGTCTCAGTTCCCATCCAAACCAACCAGGGATCGCGCTCAGCCGCGGCGCTTTCGATCGCAGCCAACGCTTCCTCGCGATATCCGAGCGCCAGGTGCGCGGTCGCCAGAAAATATTCTTTGACGTAGTTCGTCTCCGCCAATTTCAGCAGATCATTTCGGATGGACTCGGCCTCGTCGCGCTGACCGGCGGCGACCAGGGCGAAACAAAGAATGCTCAACGGCAGCGCGGCGCCACCCATTAATCGCGAGCCTTCGCGAATGGCCGCGATACTTTTTTCAATTTCGCCCACCTCGAGCAACGCGTTGCCTAATTGGAAATGGCCTTGCGCGTAGGTTCGATCCAGCTCGACGATCTGTTGCGCTTTGTCGATCGCATCTTCAAACCTGCGCACCTGATAATAAGACCAGGCGGTCAAGGTCATCTCGCGCAACGACAACGGGTCGAGTTCTTCCGCGCGAAAGATCTCGCGCAAGCCCTCATCGAATCGTCCCGTGCCAATCAGCAAACTCGAATACCATTCATGCGTATGCGGATAGTTCGGATTTAGCTCCAGCGAGCGCAAATAAACCCGCTCCGTCTCTTCCCAGTTACAGTCGGACGTCTCTATCGAAAGACCGTAGGTCGCGTACGCTTCACCCAGCGAGTCGTCCAGTTCGATCGCCCGTGCCGCGGCCGCCTTTGCCTGCGTGTGCGTGACACTGGGCGGCAGGAGTCCATAGATGCAGGCCCAGTTGTAAAAGTCAGCCAAACCAACGTGGGCCAGCGCGTATTCCGGATCGAGGGAAACCGCTTCGGTAAACGCCTCGTGCGCTTTCGGGAGCGAGTGCGGGGTGAACTTGTTCCAGAAGAAACGACCGCGCAGATAGGCATCGAAGGCGCGCGGGTTGTCGGTGCCGCGCTTGCGGAATTTTGTCCGACCCGTCTCGGTTAGCTGCGGCAACAGCGATTGAGCTACCTTGGCCGAGATCGAATCTTCCAGATCCAGCGCGTCGGAATATTCCTCGTCAAACTGATCGGCCCAGGAGTTCGAACCATGGCGAATATCAAGCAACTGCAGCGAGATGCGCACGCGATTGCCGACCATCTTGATGCGGCCATCGAGGACATAATCAACACTCAGCTCGCGGCCGGCGCGCAGCGGGTCGGTAGCCGGATCGCCATAGGGAATGATGGAACTGGTGGGACGGACCGCCAACGCGCGCACCCCACTCAGCCTGGTAATCATCGCGTCCGCCAGTCCCACGCCGAGAAAGCTTTCGCCGGTATCGGTCGTCGCACCCAGATTGAGCAGCTTCAGCGGCAGGATGGCGATCGACTTCACTTCCGATTCGCTCTTGCGGCCGGGAGCGTAGGCAGGCGCCAGCACTGTCCAACCGTTCAAGTGTCGGAGAATATCTTCGCGTAAAGCCGCCACCGATTCGTACCGGTGCTCAGGCTGTTTGCGCAAAGCCTTCAACACCACGTTATCCAAATTGCCGGCCAGTTCCTGCCGGAGTTCTGAAACTAAATCCGACTTCGTGTCTTCGACGGCCGACAAGGTGTCGGCTTCGCGGTCGACGTAGCTATAAGGCACGCTGGTGCCGGGCCGAGTGACTGCGCTGCTGGGCAATTCGGGCTCGTCTTCGATAATCGCGCGAGCGATTTCGTGCGGGAGCAGGTTACGAAAATGATAAGGCGAGTGGCCCGTCAACAACTCGTAGAGAATTACGCCGAGGCTGTAAATGTCGCTGCGAAAAGTAACCGGCAGTGCCTGTACCTGTTCCGGACTGGCGTATTCGATTGTCATCAAACGCACGCCGATCGTGGTTTGCGGCGTGGTGTCTGAGACCAGATCCGGGTTCAGCAGTTTGGCAATGCCGAAATCAAGCAGCTTCGGAATGCCGGAAACCGAAACGAGAATGTTGGTCGGCTTGATATCGCGATGAATGACGAGCTTGTCGTGAGCGTACTGTACGGCGTCGCATATTTGCGTGAACAGCCGGAGCCGATCGGTGATATTCAACCTTTCGGCATCGGCGTACCGGTAAACCTGTTCGCCATCGATGTATTCCATGACGAAGTAGGGATTACCGTCGTGCGTCGTGCCCCCGCCCAGCAGCCGGCCGATATTCGGATGATCCAAAGCGGCGAGAATTTGGCGTTCGTTGCGAAAGCGGCGCAACACAAAATCGCGATCAAGTCCGCCCTTGATGAGTTTAATGGCGACGCGGTGCTGGAATTCGCCATCCGCGCGCAAAGCCTCGTAAACGGTCCCCATCCCGCCCCGGCCGATCTCACGTGCAATGCGATACGGACCGACGTCGCGGCCAACCATCGATTGACCGCCGTCAGGCTCGGACGGTTGTGTGTCTAAGGGATCTGTTCCTTCGGAGGAAAACTCTTCCATGGGAAATACCGACGCCGGGATTGACATCTTAACGTGAAAGTTTTGTCTGAACCACCTGCGATAGCGGGTATCGATCTTCGTAAACAAACTTCCGATTAAGCGAAGTGAACCAATCGCTGCCGCGGGTGACGCTGACTGTGATGACACCGATTTCTCCGTTAAACTGAATTCATGCCTGACATGCTGGTCAATCTCCTCAGACTGCCGGCTCGTGATTCCGCGTTCGCCCCGGGAATCAACGTCCGCCGCGCGCAGCCTTTTGAGCTCACGCAGGTTCGCAGATTCGTTACGGCCAATTTTTCAGTCGCCTGGGCTGACGAAATTTCGGTTGGATTCGCCCACCAACCCGTGACTGTTTTTATCGCCACGCGCGACGGCGGCGTCGTCGGTTTTGCCGGATACGAATGCACGCGTAAAGCGTTCTTCGGGCCTACGGGCGTGGCCGAAACCGAAAGAGGGCGGGGCCTCGGCAAAGCGTTGTTGTTGGAATCGCTTTGGGGGTTGCGGGAGCTTGGCTATGTTTACGGGATTATTGGCAAGGCTGGGCCGATGGATTTTTATCAACAGACCGTAGGCGCAGTCATGATCCCAGATAGCGAACCCGGAATCTACCTTGACCTATTGAAAACCAACGGATGAAGTCGAACCCCTCGATCAGGGAACTGGCCCGGGTGATGGCTGCCGGCAAGAAATCCGACCCGACCAAACGCCCGCCCGGCCCGCCTGGCACACCCATCATGGGAGTCATGCGCGAATTCAACCGTGATTCGCTCGGCTTCATCGAACGCGCGCGACGGGAATACGGCGATATCGTCTGGATGCGCTTTCTGTATGTACCCGCGTTGTTTCTCTATCATCCTGATCAGGTCGAATACGTCCTCGCCACGAATCCGCGCAACTTCAAAAAATCGATGTCCCTGCGATCCAATTTCTTCCAGACGTTGGTGGGCAATGGTTTGCTCACCAGCGAGGGTGAAGAATGGAAACGTCAGCGCCGGCTTTCGTCCCCGGCCTTTCATCGTCACCGCATCTCGGCCTATGCGGACACGATGGTCGAATACACGAAGCGCCTGTGCGCGAGCTGGCGGACAGGTCAGGAGCTCGACATGCATCGCGAGATGATGCGGCTGACGCTCGAAATTGTGGTGCGCTGTCTCTTCAGCGCGGACGTCTCGAGTGATGTAGATCAAATCGGCGAGACTCTGAAGGAACTGGTGAAGCCTTTTGCGTCGCAGGCCACGCTGAAATGGATTTTGGATAATCGTCTGCCGACACGTGACCATCGGCGCTTTCACCGCCTGGCGCGGCGCGTTGACGATGTCGTCTTTCGCATTATCGGCGAGCGAAGAGGGAGTGGAAAAGATGCAGGCGATCTGCTTTCCATGCTGCTGGCCATGCGCGACGAAGATGGCAGTCAGATGTCTGATCAGCAACTACGCGATGAAGTGATGACTTTGTTTTTGGCGGGTCATGAAACGACCGCCCTGACCCTTGCGTGGACCTGGTACCTGCTGGGAAAAGATCCCGACACCGAAAAGAGGTTTCACGATGAGTTGGATCGCGTGCTGGGTGTTCGGGCGCCGGAGATGAACGACCTGTCAGAATTAAAGTTCACGGAACAGATCGTCAAAGAATCCATGCGGCTTTACCCGCCGGCTTATGGTCTGGGGCGAGAAGCAATCAACGATTGCGAGATTGGCGGTTATCCCGTGCCGTCCGGAACCCAGGTGTTCATGTTTCAATGGGCCACGCAACGCGACGCGCGCTTTTTCGACCAACCTGAGGAGTTCCTGCCCGGACGTTGGACCAAAGAGTTCGAAGAACAGCTGCCCAAGTATGCTTACTTCCCGTTCGGCGGCGGGCCGCGCGCCTGCATCGGTGCTTCTTTCGCGATGATGGAGATGATGCTGGTGCTGGCCACCATCGGCCAGCGGTTCCGTTTGGAACTCGTGCCGGAACACCCGGTCGAGATTTATCCCGCGATGTCATTGCGACCAAGGGATGGCGTGCGGGTTGTCGTACGACATCGGACGAACTGATCCACCTTCACACATCCCCATTTAAGATGCGCTCTAAGTGTTTGAAGAGGCGGCGACCGGCGAGTCGGCCTTTTTTCTAGGAGGCTGTTCACCCGAAAATAGAACGCGGGAATTGCAGGAACGCTCTTGCCGACGAAAGTCGCCCGTAATAAGCTTGACCGGTGATAAATAGCTTCCGTTGTGCTGAGACGCAAGCATTATTTGAGACCGGAAAGAACAAGCGGTTCTCAACTATCGCGAAGGTGGCAACTCGGAAGCTTGCACAGCTGGACGCGGCTCACACGTTGGATTTTCTGCGGTCACCACCGGGCAACCGTTTGGAAACTCTGAAAGGCGACCGAAGGGGTCAATATAGTATTCGAATAAATGATCAGTTCCGAGTATGTTTTCGCTGGACTAAAAAGGGCCCGTCAGAGGTCGAGATTGTCGACTATCACTAGGAAAAGATAATGTTCAAGAATGGCATGAGACCGGTGCATCCTGGTGAGGTGCTTCGTGAAGACTATCTAGTACCGCTGGGTATGAGTGCGAATGCGCTTGCAAAAGCGCTGAGCGTTCCGGCGACGCGCATCAATGATATTGTGCGCGAGCGCCGCGCGATTAATGCGGATACTGCGATGCGATTAGCTCGGTATTTTGGTGGCGACGCCCGTTCCTGGCTAAATCTGCAAACCGCTTATGACCTTCGCGTTGCCGAGATTCGAAACTCGAGGAAAATCAAGCGTGAGATTGCCCCAGCCGCGGCTTAAGGTCTTTATGAATTAATCAAAGAGCCCCAAAGTTGTTCGCAGGATCAATTACGATAGATTCATCACCAGCATCGCCCATTCTTCAAGCGTCAAGGTCTCAGCCCTGCGCAAAGGCGTAATGCAAGCTTCGCAGAGTACGATGCTCGCTCCACCGCGCTTCTTTAATAACTCCTGAATCACCGGCGGCGCCTCGCGCAGATTGTTGAGGATGGTTTTGCGCGGGTGAGCAAAGCCGGCGCTGACGATCTGCCACAGAAGCTTTTCGTCTTTGACCTCGCCCGCGATGCGGGGCCGGACGCGCAGGCGCGCCATCGTGCTCCAGACCTTCGGCGCGGGACGAAAACTGTGCGGCGAAACATCGAAAAGTTTTTCTGCTTCGCAATAGGCTTCGACCAGAACGGAAAGATAACCGCGCTCAGGTGAAGCAGGCGGCGCGGTAATCCGCTCGACGACTTCACGCTGCAGCATCAAAGTCATTTCAGAAATGCAGGTGCGCTGTTCAATCAGCCTTTGCAGGATTGCGGTGCCAATATTGTAAGGAAGATTCGCGACGACTCTCGCGCTGGTCGCGGGCCGAATCGTTTCACAAAAGTCGACCGTCAAAGCGTCTGCTTCGACGAGTTGAAGATTTGTCGCGGCCGAGAATTGCGTGCGCAGTTGGCCAATCAAATCGCGATCAAATTCGATTGCGACCACCCGACCGGCTTTTTCAATCAGCCGCGAGGTCAACGCGCCGCGACCGGGACCAATTTCAATAATTGTTTCGTCGGGCTGTGGATCGACTGCGGAAATAATGCGGTCGATAATGTTCTTATCGACCAGAAAGTTCTGCCCGAAACGCCGTTTGGCAAAGGATGGTGTTTCCTGCTGCGACAAGGCCAGGCTCCCTCAAGCTCGGGCTACTGCGCCGCTGGTTTGGCCGGATAGCCGGTGATCTCGACGTCCCGTCCGCGCTGTTTGATTTCGACGTTTTCAAGTTGTAGTGCGTCGGCGATCTTTTCAGCGCCGGCGCCTCCGACGGCCGACGGGGAATCCTGCCCGCCAATGATCATGGGCGCTACAAAGAACGTCACCTTATTCACCAACTGCGCTTCGATTAATAGGCCGGCGAGGAACGGGCCGCCTTCCACCAGAACGCTTTGAATGGATCGTTTGCCCAATTCCTCGAGCACGCTTTGGAGATCGAGCGCCGGAGTTTGGGTCACAATTTCAACACCACGCGACCGCAAAGCCTCCGCTGCTTCAGCTTCGGGTGCTTCGCCGGCAAAAATAATTACCGGGCCGTCGCCGGTCGTCTGCGCCAATTGGGACTCAGGTGAAAGCCGCAGGTACTGCTCAATCACAACTCGCACCAAAGGCCGGCGACGCGATTTGCCGGATCGATCGGTCAAGAGCGGATCATCGGCGCGCGCCGTGCGCCCTCCAATCATGATTGCATCGTATTGATGACGCAGCGCGTGCACTTCGGCGCGAGCGACTTCGCCGGTAATCCAACGCGAATCGCCGGAACTCGTCGCGACTTTTCCGTCCAGCGAAACGGCCATCTTCAAGTGAACAAAGGGGCGGCTCGTGCGCATGAAATGCACGTAGGCTTCGTTGAGATTGGTTGCCTCTTTCGCCATCACTCCGGTGCGAACTTCGATGCCGGCGTCTCGCAGATGGGCAAAGCCGCGCCCGGAAACTTGCGGATTCGGATCGTCTATCGGCGCAACCACGCGCTTGATGCCGGCTTTGATTAAGGCGTCGGTGCACGGGGTGGTGCGGCCTTGATGCGCGTGGGGCTCAAGCGAAACAATTGCCGTCCCACCACGCGCCTGATCGCCTGCCTGCTCGAGAGCGACTGTCTCAGCGTGTTTGACCTGATCGTAGAGATAGAACCCTTCGCCAACCACCTGTCCCCGCGCGTCGACAATGACAGTGCCGACCATTGGTCCGGGACTCACCTGACCGATACCCTGCGCCGCCAGTTCCAGCGCGCGCGACATCATTTTTTCGTCTGATTGATCCACGGGTTTGGGGAATAAGGAGGTCAATTGAACAAACTGTTAACGTACTGCTCCGGATCAAAGACGACCAGATCATCGACCTGCTCTCCGATTCCAGCATAACGAATCGGCAAGCCGAGTTCTTTGGCGATAGCTACCGCGATGCCGCCTTTGGCCGTGCCGTCCAGCTTCGTCAAAACGATGCCGGTCACGCCGGCAACTTTCAAAAACTGTCTCGCCTGCTCGAGCCCGTTCTGCCCTGTGACCGCGTCGACGACGAGCAGCGTTTCGTGCGGCGCGCCCTGCACCTCGCGGCCCGCCACCCGTTTCATCTTCTCCAGCTCAGCCATCAGATTTGATTTGTTGTGCAGCCGGCCGGCGGTATCAACAATCAGCACATCAGAACCGCGCGCCTTGGCGGCCTTCATTGAATCGAACAACACCGCGGCCGGATCGGTTCCCTGCTTTTGCTGAATCAAAGGAACGCCTGTGCGCTCAGCCCAAATCGCCAGTTGATCCGATGCGGCGGCGCGAAAGGTGTCGGCCGCGCAAATCAAAACGTCATTGCCTTCGGCCTTGATGCGCTGGGCCAGCTTACCGATCGTCGTAGTCTTGCCCACGCCGTTGACGCCTACGATCATCATCACGTACGGCGCAATGTCTTCCGGGACGCTCGCTTCAGACGCGACGCCCTGGCTTTCGGAAGCTTTCAGAATCGAAAGCAGCTCGGACTTGATCGAGTGCTTCAGCTTCTCAATGTCATCGATTTCTTTGCGGCTGATTCCGCGGCGCACGGTTTCCAGCACGTGCATGGTGGTCGCCACGCCAATGTCGGCGGCGATCAGCGCTTCTTCTAACTCGTCCAACAGCGCCGCGTCAATCTGTTTGGCGCCGGCGAAAACCGTGTCGATTCTTTCTGATAAAGACTCGCGAGTTGCCGCTACGGCCCGCCGGAAACGCGCGGAGAATTCCTGATCGAGCGCGGCCTCGCGGGCCTGAAGTTGTTCGATTGAGAGGTCCAGCCCGAGGACGGATGTCTGCCAAGGCGTCGCCGGCGCTGCCGGGACAGTCGTCGGCGACGGAGTCTCCGGCGCGGGTGGCGGCGGCGGTTCCGGCTGCTGCTGCCCTGGCTCAGGCCGTGGCCCGCTCAGACCCAGCGAGACAAACTCATCCTTTTTTCTACGCCAAAAAGCCATTAAAACTCCGTGTGAATGAATTGAAACTGACGGGGATTATAAGCAGAAGCGGCGCACCGCCACAAAAGCGATGCGCCGCCGGCATTGGGCTCTTGGTTTTTTAGCTGACCGCGATGACCGAGTCAGGCATCGGCGGCAGCGGGATTGGCTGAATCGGCGGCGGCTCGTTTTGCAAGCGCGTGACCCGCGAAACGCCCGGCCGGATCTTGCCCGCCTCGCAGGCCGCCACAAATGCCGCCACGACGCGCGCGTCATAACGCGTGCCGACAAAACTCTTGAGCCGCGTCAAAGCCGCTTCGAGATCCATGGCCCGCTGGTAGGGCCGCTCGGTAGTCATGGCGTCGAAAGTATCGGCGACGGAAACGACCCGCGCCTGCATGGGAAGCTGCTCACCCTTGAGTCCTTGCGGGTAGCCTTCCCCATTGATCATTTCGTGATGCATGTACATGCCGGGCAGGAAATCGCCCATGGCCGGAATTTGGGACATGATCTTGAAACCCTTCTGAGGATGGGTCTTCATGATCTCGAACTCCTCTTCGGTGAGCGCGGCGGGCTTCTTTAAGATGCGGTCGTCAATCCCGATCTTGCCTACGTCATGCAGCAGAGCGCTGACGCGAATCTTTTCGATTTCGTCCTCGGACAATCCCAGACCCTGCGCGGTGGCAACCGAGAAGCGTGATACGCGTTCAGAATGGCCACGAGTGTAGGGGTCCTTGCCGTCGATCGCCGCCGCCAAAGCTTTTACCGTTCCCAGGAACAGCTCACGATTCGCCTGGGCCGACTGCTGCAGATCGCCAACGAATCGCTCAATTTGATCCGTCATTAGATTAAATGACGCACCCAGGTCGCCCAACTCCGTGCGACCCAAAACCTTAACCCGGCGAGAGAAATCACCTGAAGCGATTCGCTGTGCACCGGCAGCCAGTTCCCGCACGGGCCGGGTTAACTGATCGGCAAAGAAGAACCCGAAAACCAAAGCCAGAATTGCCGCCACCAAACTGACGAACAGTACTTGGTTGCGCATGTCGCCGACCGAAGCCAGGGCCGCGCTTTCGTCCTGAATCGCGATGACTCCCAGTAACGAGTTGCGGTCGAGCTCAACGGTGGCGTAGGAACCCAGCATCGGCGTTACCCGGCCTTCATGTTCCAGCGTGAAGGGCGCCAGCGCCGACTGCACCTGTGCGCCGGTCTCCAGCCAATCCTGAACGACTTTGAGATCCGTCATTGGTCGTTCGGAAAACGCGATAGCGGCATCCGGATGCGCCACCGCCCGGCCGTTCTGATCAACGACAAAGACGACCGGCGAACCGGCGTCGAGCATTTCCCGGGCACTCTTGGCAGACGGCTGTTGCAGCGCTTTGAAAACTTCCTGAAAGGAAACAACCGCCACGACCGCGGCGACGATCTCTTCTCCATTCATCACCGGCGCGGCAATCGTCAGTCCCATCTCCTGGCCGGAACGAATGATCTGCGGCCGGCTGATGATTACTCCTCTGCCGTTCATGCGGGCGAGCACATCGGCGACTCGCTGATCGACCTCTTCACGTTTGATTAGATCAAATTGAAAAGCGCGATGTACCTCGCCTTTGACCGGGCAAATCGCCAGGGCGATCAAATTCGGATCGTCCTGCAGACTACGCTGGAGGCGCGCGTCATATCCCGAATCGGCCGGAAGGCGACTTCCGCCCGCAATCTCAAATGCCCGCGCCAGCCCGATCACAACCTCACGATAACGTTGGCCGTAGAGTTCAATCTGGCGAGCCTTGTCGCGGACCAGCTGTGCCTGATACCGCCCTTCGATCGCCCGCAATTCCTCAGCGCTGCGACGGGAGAGCATCGTGCCGGCCAGAGTCAACGGCAAAAGGCCGACCAGCAGTAGGACTGCCAGAACGACGTAAAGGAGACGAATACGACCGAGGGATTCGAGCACTGAGTCAGGTGAAGCAGGAAAAGCGCGAGACCGATTACTGGTGCCGACCTGCCATTTGGACGGCCTACCCTAGGTTAGCTGCTGGCCTGCTGGAGTGTCAACGTCTTTGGCCACATTTTAACTGCTGAAATAGCACTGGTTATAAGATGGATCGCCCAATCGCGCGGACATGCGCGGCCAAGCTAGGGCTTCGCAAAGGCGGCTAGCTCCCACGGTGATACTTTTTGCAGACTTGGCCACGGTCCAAAGCGTCTAAAGGGTTGACTGCGCGGGTTGTTGCGCGCGACATTTGGGTGCCCGCGGAGGCGCGAGCCCGAATCAGATGGAAACGGCCACGAACGACGAGCAAATGGTTGAGCGCGCACTTTCCGGTGATCCGGAGGCGTTCGGCGAGATTGTGCGCCGTTGGGAGCGCCGTATATTTGCTCTCGCCTTCGGCATGTTGGGGCGGGAAGAAGACGCTCGGGATGCCACCCAGGAAACGTTTTTGGCCGCGTTTCGCAATCTCCGCGGCTTCCGCGGCGAAGCGAAGGTTTCGTCCTGGTTGCATCGCATCGCCGTCAACCAGTGCATCACGCGTCAGCGCCGCGCCAAAGTGCGGGGCGAGACCGCGCTCGAGGATGAAGCTGAGAAGAACGCAGCGGTGTTCGCCCTCCCCACCGACGCCTCGCCCGCGCGCAACGCGGAAACATTTGAGCGAAGTCAGGCGGTCCGTCGCGCCGTCGGGGCTTTGCCGCCGGATCTGCGGCAGGTTGTAGTGATGAAAGAATTCGAGGAACTGACATTTCAGGAAATCGCCGACACGCTCGAGATTCCGCTTAGTACAGTGAAGAGCCGGCTCTACACGGCCTTACGCCAGCTGCAACTGCGACTGCAAAAATTTGGCGAGAGCCGGGCGATCTGAACGAGAAGAGGTTTGAAGATGCGAAACCCAATAGAAAGACCGGTATGTCACCGCGCCGAAGACCTGGTGACATATTTGTACGGAGAGGCCAGCGAAATTGAGCGGCTCGACTTTCAAGAGCACATGCAGCAGTGTGATGCATGCCGCACAGAGTTCGGCCTTTTCAATCAGGTGCATGATTCCATTCTGACCTGGCGCGACGAAGCGCTGGGAACTTCTTTCGCGCCGGCTTTAGCAAATGAAACTCCAGTCGAAACGACGCCGTTTGTCCGCCGGGAAAGAAAACTTTCCGCGATGGCGGCATTGCGCGAGTTCTTCCGCGTCTCTCCGCTTTGGTTGCGCGGCGCCACCGCATTTGCAGGACTATTGCTTTGCGTGCTGGTGGTATTGACGGTTTCCAGGACCTGGCAACGCCCCGCGCCGGTTACCGCCCGTGGCGAAACTGACATGATTAAGAAGTCGGAATTTGACGCCGCAGTCGCCCGCGAAGTTGCAGCTCGAACACAAAAACTGCAAGAGACTTCTGCCTCGCAGAAAAATGAACCGACGGCGCCTGAAAAGACAACGCCGCGGCCCGAGATGGCCCGGCTGCACAATTCTGCGAAGCCCCGAGTGAAAGCTTTGTCGCGCGAGGAAAGCGTGCAACTGGCCGCAGACCTGCGCTTGATTCCCAGCGATGATGATGAGCAGCCGTTCGGGATCGTGGATCAACCTAACAATTACTAAGTGACGGAATAAGGACAGTGGATCAGATGAAACGCAAACTTAAATTAATCGCGCTGCTGGTGTTGGTCGCCGCTTTGACCGCCGGCGCGGTTAACGCCCAAACCAATCAGGAACCGGCGACCAGCTTGCCGGCGCAGCCACAACCGCCCCCAGCGGACAACGCGGCGTCGGATCTGCGTCAGCTCGGTTTGATGCCCGAGCAGATCGAAAAGATTCGCGCCATCAATTTTGAGTTGAGGGAACAGCGTCAGACGGCCGGCATGAAATTGCGTCAGGCCCAACGCGCTCTGGCTGAAGCCATTGAATCGCCGACACCAAATGAAGCCCTGATTGAGCAGCGCTCGCGCGAAGTAGCCGAAGCTCAAGCCAGCACCATTCGCTTGCGGTCGCTGACTGAAGCCCGCATCCTTCAGGTTTTGACGCCCGAACAGCGCATAAAACTGCGTGAAATACGCCAGCGAAACCTGGCGTTACGGAAGGGTCGCCAGGTACCAGGCGCGGGTCGGAACGAGCAGGGACTGCAGGGTAACGCAAACAATAACGCGCTGACTCCGGCGCAGCGGCGAGCCTTGCGCCGGCAGCAACGGCCTTGACCTACGCTTTCGCAATCTGTCGCCAAACCGGCTGCCGTTTTCAGGCGGCCGGTTCTTTTTTTGACCTGTTCGCCTAAGCCAAGTGCAGTTTTCACCATCGGGGAACCATGCACATTCACGACGGTATCCTTGACGTAAACGTTGGCTTCTGGGCATTATAGGCCGCTCGATTGGAAAATAATCGCATCGCAAGACGCGCGGAAAATCCGGGCCAGAACCATGCGCCGCACGACAGTTCTCTTTAATTAACCAGTCGCCGCCGCGGATTCCGGGCAGCTCTCTATTACATAACTGGATCGGATGAACTTCATCCTTCGTTTTCTATATGACCTTCAGGAGATGTCCCTGCTTGCGGCCCGGGCCGCCGTGGGCGTCTTCAAAAAGCCGCACTACGTTCCCGAAGCCATTGCCCAGATGGATTACATCGGCGTCGGGTCATTGACCATCATCATACTCACGGGATTTTTTACCGGCGGTGTGCTGACGTTGCAAACGTATCAAACGCTGGCTTCGTACGGCGCGGTCGATCAACTGGGATATCTCGTGTCGATCTCCCTGGTGCGCGAACTCGGCCCGGTGTTGAGCGCGCTGATGGTCACCGGCCGGGTAGTCTCCGCCATCTCGGCGGAACTGGGATCGATGGTCGTCTCGGAACAGATCGATGCGATGCGGGCGCTGGGCACCGACCCGATCCGCAAACTGGTCGCGCCGCGAATTCTCGCGCTGGTTATCACTCTGCCGCTGCTGACGCTGATCACCGACGTGATGGGAATTTGCGGTGGCTGGGCGGTCTCGACCTGGCTTTTCAATCTGCCGTCTTCGATGTTCATCAATTCGGTAAAAGACGGCATCACCACCGACGACATCATCGGCGGCATTATCAAACCGCTGGCCTTCGCATTTCTGATGGGTGTCATCGCCTGTCACAAAGGCTTAAAAACCGAAGGCGGCACGGTGGGCGTCGGGCGATCGACTACCTCCGCGGTGGTGATGGCTTCCATCATTGTGATTATCGCGGACTTTGTTTTGGCTCGCGCACTTCAACTGGTTTTGGGTTCAACAACATGATGACGCAGAGTTCCATCGATCAGGCCGTAGACAATCAGGTCAGCGAACAAGCTGCTGAGTCGACCTTTCGCGAAGTAGATGACAGCGATCGCGCTATTCCCGCAATTGAGTTCCGCAACGTCACGATGATTTACGACGGGCGCAAGATTCTCAACGATCTCAGCTTCAAAGTGATGAAGGGTGAGACCAAGATCATCCTGGGCGGATCAGGTTGCGGCAAGTCCACCACGATTAAACTGGTGCTCGGATTGGTCAAGCCCGACAGCGGCCAGATTCTGGTCGACGGCGAAGACGTGACGAACTATTCCGAAACCCAAATGATGCGCGTGCGCAAGAAGATCGGCATGATCTTCCAGGAAGGCGCCCTGTTTGATTCGCTGTCAGTTTACGAGAACGTCGCTTTCAAACTGCACGAGCAGGGCGTATCGGAAGAGGATGTCGAAGGCGAAGTCCGGCGCATGCTGCGTTTCGTCAATCTGGAAGCGGCCATCGACAAGATGCCGTCGGAACTCTCGGGCGGCATGCGCCGCCGCGTCGGCATTGCGCGGGCCCTCGTGGGCGATCCCAAGATTGTCATGTTCGACGAGCCCACCGCCGGGCTTGATCCGCCGACGGCGCGCACCATTTGCGAACTGGCGATGAAGCTGCGCGACCTGGAAGACGTCTCGTCGATTTTCGTCACGCACGAGATGAACAACGTGCAGTACCTGACGTCCGAATACGCCGTCGTCAACGAAGCCGGCGACGTCGTCTTTGAAAAAGAAGGCGAGAAGCTGTGCCTGATTAACAGCAAGGTGCTGATGATGCGCGACGGGCAGATAATTTTTAGCGGCACCGATGAGACGCTGCGCAAGGCTGAAGATCCGTACATTCATAAATTTCTCAGAGGACACTGAGAAGGCATTGCCGATTTTGCGATTGCCGATAAATCGTAAATCTGAAATCAAAAACCGGAAATCACAGGTGTTACTATGGCAAAATCTACCAGGAACCTTGGACTGAACCAGCTGCGTGTCGGCTTGTTCGTTTTCATCGCCTTGGCCGTGCTCGTCGTGCTGATCCTCAACGCTTCGGGCGAGCTGAATCCTTTCAAAAGTCACCTGCACCTGCGGGCCCGGTTCACTGACGCTAACGGCCTGCGCGAAGGTTCCGAGGTGCGGCTGGCCGGCGTAAAAATCGGCAAGATCGATCGGCTACGCTTGCTGAGCCCGTCCGAAGTCGGCACCGGTCCTAACCCGCAAAAGATCGAAGTATTCCTGACCATCGACAATAAAATTGACGGCATCCCGGCAACTGACCGCATCCGCACCGACTCGACGGCGCAGCAGGCGTCGCCCAGCATTCTGGGCAGTGAAATGATTGTGAATATCACCCCGGGAACGCCTCTGGGCCAGCCGGTCACCGAGAATTTCCTTTTGCCGGCAACGGCCGGCAGCACCATGAGCGACCTCGCCACCCGCGGCACCGAACTGGCCGAGAAGTTGAGCAAGCTCTCCGATCAGCTGAACGACATTGTGAAGAATGTGCGCGACGGCAAAGGCACGGTGGGTCGCTTGTTCAACGACGAATCACTTTATAACAACCTGAACGCGACGATTCACGACGCCGAAGATCTGGCGCAACAAATCAAGAGCGGCAAGGGCTCAGCCGGTAAATTTATTTACGACGAAGCGCTCTATAACAATGCCAATGAAGTTGCGGCCAACCTGCGCAAACTCTCCGAGGATCTGCGCGCGGGCCGCGGCACGGCCGGCAAGCTCTTCGCGAGCGACGAGATGTACAACAAGATCAACCGCATCGCCGACCGGGTTAACCATTCGATGGATAACATCGATCAGTTGATTGCCGGAGTTAACGCTGGCCAGGGCACGCTCGGAAAACTGATCAAGGATGACGCGATCTATAACGACGCCCGCACCGCGATTGCGCGCTTCAACACGACCGCCGCGCGGATTGATAACGTCGTGGCCGGAGCCCAGCGCGGCGAAGGCACCATCGGCAAGCTGCTGACCGACGAATCGCTCTACAACAACGTCAACCAGTTTTCGTCCGAAGGTGTGAAGCTGCTTTATGACTTCCGCCAGAATCCGAAAAAGTATCTGACCATTAAGTTCCAGTTGTTCTAGCAACATCCGGTTTCGAGACATACAACGTGTGCGCCGGAGCGATTGATCGCGGATCAAGCTCCCGCATCCAGCACTGCCCGGCGCCCGTTGCAGATAACCGCCTCAGTAAATCCGACCAATCTATGATGGTTTAAGTTCCGGCGCGAAGGAGATCGACAGCGTGAGCCGTAGACGTTTGATGAAAACCCCTAAGAGGTTTGCACTCAGCCGTCTGTCGCGCCGGCTGTATCTTGATTTCATCAGGCAGGCGCAAAAACGTCGGTTTTCATTTCGGCAGTTCCGTGATTTTCGGACCGGACAATCCGCGCTGCCGCCGCCTTACATTGTGCTGCGACACGATATCGATTTCGCCCCCCGGTATTCGTTGCAGATGGCCGAACTGGAACATGAACACGGTGTGGTCTCGACGTTCTTCGTGTTGATGGACGGCCAGTTTTACAATCCGCTGGAGTCTGAGTGCTTGCGACAGCTGCGTCGGATTAAGGCGCTCGGTCATGAGATCGGATTGCACTTTGCCGTCAGCTCGCAGGTCGAGGACGAACTCGGCAAAGAGATTGCCTTTCGGCTAAAACTCCTGAGCGCCATTGTGGAAGAGCCGATCGTCTTTCCAGCACAGTGGGATCCGAAGCTTGGAATTCACGTGACTTGAAGT
>JADMIO011851699.1_pt1 | contig 78150 bp, 58 predicted proteins | sample 8958161 | NCBI WGS metagenome assembly JADMIO01 (sample SAMN16585339, study PRJNA669376) | soil metagenome | isolation source: Crop rotation soil | place: USA: Cullars Rotation, Alabama | collected 2011 | reverse complement strand
CTTTCCCTGGCCAGCTCCACGTCGCCGGCCGAAATCGAGCCTGCCCCTCATCTGTCAACGCCGCGCCGGGTGAGTCGGCCCCTCAAGTGTCAACGTCCGCCCCTCATCTGTCAGTGAGGGCCAAGTTTTCCGCGAGGTATCCACAACGCCGGCGGCCGGCCGCGGTGTCTCGCACACGGCTTCGACGGCGTTTCTGGCGCGTTTGCAGGGCCATAGACGGCCGCCAGCCCAGCGGCGAGGGCAACCAGCCGAGGGCTTCGCCCTGTCGCTCGACTGCGGCGAGCACTACTGGCTGTAAAAGGACAGACCACATCATGGTTCTGTGTTCATTAGGTTGTTCTGTCCATTGCTGACATAATCCGCTCCACTTCAACGTAACACCGCACGAAGATTTCTATTGTTCCTGAAGGCATATTCAAATCGTTTTCGTTACCGCTTGCAGGCATCATGACAGAACACTACTTCCTATAAACGCTACACAGGCTCCTGAGATTAATAATGCGGATCTCTACGATAATGGGAGATTTTCCCGACTGTTTCGTTCGCTTCTCAGTGGATAACAGCCAGCTTCTCTGTTTAACAGACAAAAACAGCATATCCACTCAGTTCCACATTTCCATATAAAGGCCAAGGCATTTATTCTCAGGATAATTGTTTCAGCATCGCAACCGCATCAGACTCCGGCATCGCAAACTGCACCCGGTGCCGGGCAGCCACATCCAGCGCAAAAACCTTCGTGTAGACTTCCGTTGAACTGATGGACTTATGTCCCATCAGGCTTTGCAGAACTTTCAGCGGTATACCGGCATACAGCATGTGCATCGCATAGGAATGGCGGAACGTATGTGGTGTGACCGGAACAGAGAACGTCACACCGTCAGCAGCAGCGGCGGCAACCGCCTCCCCAATCCAGGTCCTGACCGTTCTGTCCGTCACTTCCCAGATCCGCGCTTTCTCTGTCCTTCCTGTGCGACGGTTACGCCGCTCCATGAGCTTATCGGGTCCACTCGCGAACGCAGAAAGGCCCACCCGAAGGTGAGCCAGTGTGATTACATTTGCGGCCTAACTGTGGCCAGTCCAGTTACGCTGGAGTCACTAGTATTTAGGTGACACTATAGAAGCGGCCGCGACAACTTGTCCACGTGGAATTCTAAGCTTAGGATCCCAATGTGCTGGAAAGACATCAGCAGCGTAACGGTAGATCATGATAAAAGGCAGTATGGAAAATCGAACTATAATTTCAGGAAGCTTTTTTCCCTTTACCTGAATATGTTTTTAAACTTTTCAATCAGGCCATTGAGAGTATTTACGGTATCTGGAGTGATCATCTTTCTGATAGGACTTCTCTTGTCGGTCTATTTTATTATTGCAAAGTATATTTATAATGAGCCCCCGGGGTGGACTTCCACGGCCTTATTCATTATTATGTTTTCCGGATTCCAGATAGTTTTCCTTGGCTTGATAGGTGAATACCTTGGCAAGCAGTACCTGGATCAGAATAATACTCCACAATGGGTAATTAAAAAGACAATGAATGGCTAACACAGTCATGCATAACGATGAGTATCTCACTATTGCTGATGTAGAGGAGAAGCATTGGTGGTACAGGTCATTGCATGAATTGGTCCTTTTAGTAATTGATAAGAATTTTGAAAGTAAAGAGATAAGCATTATTGATGCAGGCTGTGGCACGGGTGGGTTAATGGCCTTTCTCAAAAAGAAGGGTTATAAAAATGTTAAAGGATTTGATATTTCTGAAATAGCTGTTGACCTTTGTCATAGTAAAGGTTTAGACGTCTTTGTCGGCGATTTAAATAAGATTTCCGGTTATTTTGCCCACGACTCTGCTGACGTGATTGTTAGCAATGATACCTTTTATTTTATGGATGAGTCCGGGCAAAGAAGAGCCACGGACGCTGTTTATACCTTGCTTAAGAAGAATGGTGTTTTTATCCTTAATCTGCCTTCCTTAAAGGCATTCAGTGGAATTCATGATTTGCGGGTTGGCATCAACCGGAGATTCAACCGGAACAATATTTGGAAATTATTTGATAGAGATAAGTTCATTTTGATTAAGCAAACTTATTGGCCTTTTTTGTTGTCACCTGCTATATGGCTGGTTAGAAGTATGCAAAGGATAAGGTTAAAATTTAATAGTTCTGTTGTGGTCAGCTCCGATGTAAAGAGCGAAAATAAAATCACAAATGCTTTGCTCTTTTATCTGACAGGTTTGGAGAATAGTATATTAGTTAGAAAACCTTTTGGCAGTTCCTTGTTTCTTGTAGCAAGAGCTAAGCATGCATAATATTAAATACATGAAAAAAGAGAAGTACGCTAAAAAGAAAAATTCTGTTACAACGGCTAAGACCGGTTTCGTTTCTGAAAAGATGCGTAATACTGTTATCCTGGGACTTATAGTTGTCGGCACTTTTTTTCTCTTTATACAGGTTCGGAGTTTTCAATTTGTCAACTGGGATGATAACTCCTACATACAGGGTAACTTTTTAATAAGAGACATCTCGTGGGTTGGTCTTAAAAATATTTTCAGTACCCCGGTGATAGGGATGTATAATCCATTGCCTTTTGTTGTCTATGCTATAGAGTATAAATTCTGGGGGTTAGATGCCGGCGTTTATCACCTATTCAATCTTATATTTCATTTATTAGCAACCATTGCAGCATTTATGTTTATTTATGAGCTGACAAAAAGATATGAAGCTGCCACCATTGTCGCCTTGTTCTTTGCAATACATCCTATGCATGTTTCGGTTGTAACCTGGGTATCTGAGCTGAAAACATCTATGGAGGCATTGTTTTATTTTGCTTCTCTTACTTGTTACATAAGATATATCAGAAGCTCTTATCAAATCAAATACCTTTATTACACCGGCTTGCTTTTCCTTTTGGCTTTACTTTCCAAACCATCTGCTGTAACCCTGGCACCAATGCTCTGCCTGCTGGATTATTATTTATCCAGAAAGATTGACAGGAAACTTATATTGGAGAAAATACCATTTTTTGCGATTGCTTTGTTTTTTGGTATATTAACAATAGTTACTCATGTGGAAGCAGAAGATTCCATTTTTGAATCCAATAATAGCTATTCACTAATTAACAATATTCTTGTTTCAAATTATTCCGTAGTCTTCTATATAAATAAGCTTTTTGCTCCCTTCAATCTCTGTACAATATATCCATATCCGCGCAATCTCCCGGTGATGCATTTTAAATATTATTTTTCGATGCTGATCATCCCCTTCATTATTTGGCTGCTTTACAGATCTAAGAGTTTTAAAAAGGAAATGGTGTTTGGATTACTGTACTTTATTATAGCTATCTCAGTCACTCTTAGAATTGTGCCCTCTGGTTTTTTCAGAGCTTCTAATGTGTATACCTATATGTCATACACGGGGCTTTTTTTTATTGTTGCTCAATTTTTCATTTATATAAAAGACCATAGATTCCAATATGCCTTTAAAGTGAAGAAATATGCCATGCCGCTCCTGGTTGTTATTGCTGTCGTTTATACCTGGCAATCCGTTATTCGTATTGCAATATGGGAAAACAGCATAACATTATTTAACGACATCATTGAAAAAAAGCCCAAACTCGCTCTTGCCTACAACAACAGGGGGCTCTCAAAATTGGATCTTGGCGATGTGACGGGTGCAATGGCAGACCTGACAAAATCTATTGAGCTGGATTCGAACTATGCTATTGCCCGTAATAACAGGGGAAAAATTTTAGTTGACGCCAAAGCTTATGATGCAGCATTGAAAGATTTGAATATGGCTATAAAACTGGATACGGACTATGCTGAAGCGTATATTAACAGGGGTAATGTTATGTTTAATAAGCAAAAATATGATGAAGCCATGTCCGACTATAATTTAGCAATCAGGTTTAATCCGAATATAGAAGTTGCCTATAAAAACAGGGCTACTATAAAAAGCATGCGAAAGAATTATGCTGACGCTCTAAAAGATCTTGAAAAGGCAATTGCATTAAACCCCGATTATGAAGATGCTTTCATTGATAAGGGTAATATTATGTTTAATACAGGAAAATACGAAGAAGCGATAAAGAACTACAATGCTGCTCTTCGTATCAATCCATCGAGTAAGAATGCGTATAATAACAGGTCTGTTGCAGAAATGGTTTTAAAGGATACCCTGGATGCCAGGGAAGATGCACAAAAAGCGGCTGAATTGGCGACACAGAATTCAGCGCCACCTTCAACCTCTCTTCCGGGAGCACTTGCCGGCACAAATTAAATAATTTACATTAATTTATGATTCAGAAATCCACGCTAAGCTTTTTAAAACAGCTTAAGAGTAATAATAACAAACCCTGGTTTGATAAGAACAAGGATAAATATCTAAATGCAAAGGGGGATGTAGAGGCATTTATTGAAGAACTGATTAAATCCTTTACAGTATTTGATAAGTCTCTTTCAGGCCTTACAGCGAAAGATTGTGTTTTTCGCATTTATAGAGATGTTCGTTTTGCCAAAGACAAGCGTCCTTATAAAACCAATATGGGAGCCGGCATAAATGCAGGGGGGAAGAAGATGGAGATCGCCGGTTACTATATGCATCTTGAACCTAACGGGAAAAGCCTTATTGCCGGGGGACGATGGATGCCTGATGCTGATCACCTGAAGAAGATAAGGCAGGAGATAGATTACAATGGAAAGGAATTCAGGAAGATATTAAATAACAAAGACTTTAAAAAGTATTTCGGTGAGCTGGATACAGAATATAAATTATCACGGCCTCCGAAGGGTTACGATAAAGATCATCCTGATATTGAGCTGCTGAAATTAAACAGCTACATCGTCTGGCATGAATATACTGACAAAGAGGTCCTTTCAAAAAACTTTGTAAAAGAGGTGGCTAAAGGAGCAAAGATTATGAAGCCACTGTTAGATTACCTCAATACAGCCATAAGTTAAAGAAATTATTCCCGGAAGCGGTTTAAAGTGTCATCTCCAATTCAATGGGGCAATGATCGCTTCCCATGACATCAGGATGAATGGTGGCATTTGTAATCATGCCCCTGGATTCTTTTGAGATCATATAATAGTCGATTCTCCAGCCCACATTGCGTTCGCGGGCGCGGGTTATCTGGTCCCAATATGTGTATTGCGCCGGTTCTTTATTGTACTCCCTGAAAATATCAATATAATCCATGCTGATGATGTTATCAATCCATGCACGCTCTTCGGGCAGGAAGCCTGTTGTGTTGGAGTTTTCCTTTGGACGCGCAAGATCAATTTCTTTATGGGCTGTATTATAATCTCCGCAAATGATAATGTTCTTATTGGCTTTACGTTTTTCCTGGGCATGCTTAAAAAGATGATCGTAAAAGTCAAGCTTATACTTCACTCTTTCCGGTCCGCGTCCGCCATTGGGAAAGTAAACATTATATAATATAAAGTCTTTAAATTCCATTTCAATCACACGGCCCTCATTGTCAAACTCAGGCTTATTAAATCCCCTGTTTACGCTCAATGGCTCATGCCGAGTATAGATAGCCACACCGGAATATCCTTTTTTCTCAGCCGAAAAGAAATGGCTTTTATAGTCTTTAAAGTTCTTCACTTCATCGTCTAGTTGTTCGGGCTGTGCCTTGGTTTCCTGCAGGCATAATACATCCGGCATCTCTTTAGCAAACCAGTTTGGAAAGTCTTTTTTCCAGGCAGCGCGGATACCATTTACATTCCAGCATAGAATACGAAATTTTCCTTGTCCCATAGTTGTTTTTGTTTGCAGCGAAGATAAAGCATTAATGGAATAGAGAAAACTCTGAACCGGCATGTGTAAAAAAACAATCCCGCATGTTACTGCGGGACTGTCCACCTAACCTAAAACAAACAACATGAAACGAAAACTATTTTCCTGTAACCAGCAATCTCTGAGTCTCTGTTTGATCCCCGCAGGAAACGCTCAGCATATAAATACCATTGTCGGTTACATTGGATAAATCCAGGTTAATATCATACGTGCCGAATCCAGTGGCAGGGTAGGTAGTCTCCAGTATCTTTTTACCCAATATATTGCTTACCAGGACATGCACATCTCCATTTGATATAGGCGTGAAGTTGATGTGTGTAAAACCGTTTGTAACAGGATTAGGGCTCACGGTGATGGGTACTTTAAGACCGGTGCGCACCATAATTGATTTCGAATAAGTAAAGTCACCGTTGAAGTCGGTTTGCTTCAGGCGATAATAATGAACGGATCCGGGCTCAAAGTCATTTACAGAATAGGACAATATTTCTGTACTGTTACCTGCGCCATCTACATTGGCAAATTCATAGAAGTGAACATTATCCTTACTATGCTCAACGGTAAAGAAATGGTTATTGATTTCAAGAGCCGTTTGCCACGATACCTTTACATGGTCAGCTTCCGGCGCTGCATTAAATGAAAGAAGCGAAATAGGAAGAGCATTGTTTCCGCCGGGAGGATTTCCCAGGGCGAAATAGGTATGGAATGCACCCACCCAGGTGCTTGAAACAATATTACCAACGTTGTTTGCTGTGGCGACACCAGCAAAGTTCTGCCATAAATTCACTCCATTATCATGCGCTACAAGCAAGGTAGTGTAGTCGTTTACGCCATCATCGGTGCCATAGTACATCTGGATTTTTCCATTCGAAAAGTTAGCCACATTTTGGCGGGTAAACTGAACATAGCGGACTGTAGAAACCTGGGAAATAGAAGCGGGTAGGGTATAAGGCAATGCCATTGCTGAATTATTAAATACTTCAGCTTTATAAGTAACGGATGCCGCCGTGCTATGCTGCACAGTTAAAACAACAGGGCGATACAAACCTGCTTTTCCCATGGGATATATTAGTGTCTTGGGAGCAATAGCTGCAACTGTTCCTACCATCGGTCCGTCAACGAAGGCAACGGAAGAACCGATATTGGTGCTGGCTGTGCTGGTCAGTGTAAGTATGTTAGCAGCAGTGGTATATAATTTACCTACTACCATGCTGAGGATATTAGTTACGTTCGCAGATCTGTTTAGCGTTATGTTATTGCTGTTATTGATGGTCAGGTTATAGAAGTTAGTAGTTACCGTACCTCCGATCGATTGTGCGCCCGTTGGATTAAATTGCACCGTACTGGTACGTGCCGTGAAAGTTCCGTTATTAACATAGGCCTGCACCCCGTTCCAGGTACCTGTCAGTGTCATGGTCTTATTATCGCCCGGTACTCCGCTGATTGCACGTATGTCAAACGTTTTATTCACATCAATATATAAGCTGTTAAGCTTAAAGTTAGCAGTAGAACCTGTAGAAGTGGCCAGGGAAAAGGCAGTGCCGGCTGCTCCTGTAATTTTGAAGTTAGGATAAACAGCGTTAGGGAAAGGCTTAAAGTTAAAGATCTTGCCTGCAGCGGTGGATGCATTACCAAATTGTACTGTTCCTCCTGTGTTTGTAACCGTTCCGTTAGTTCCGCATATAGAAAAGTCAGTAACTGCAGCTCCTGCAGTATTCGGACTTTGAAGGGTAATGGTACCGGCGCTCATGGTAAATTTACTGGCAGCCAGATCGGTAATATAAAAGACCTCACGGGGAGTGCCGGTAGTTCCGCTATTAAGGAGGATATTTCCGCCTGTCATGCTAAAGATAAATGGCTCTGCTGCAGAAGCTGCTCCGTAAGTAATACCTCCATATACGGTCAATGTACCTGCGCTCACATTAAGAGTAGGTACTGAGGCGCCGTTCTGGTCTGAGAATATCCCCTGTAATCCGGCAGCACTACCCACCACGCATGTTCCGCCGTTAACAAACAATTGCCCCTGCAGTGTTAAAGCATTAGAACCTGTAGCAAAGCCAAGCGTACCCTGTGGCACTTTAAAGATAACATTGGTGCCTATGGTAAAGCTGGCAGGCACGGCAGAATTAATATTATATGTTCCGGAATTGTTATGGTTATAGGTACCGTATGTTGCACTGAGTGTACGTAAACCATTTTCAAAGTTAATCGTCTGAACATCCAGCATAGTGGCTGTAGAAGTGGTTTTCGTCAGCGTCACGGAATTAAGGTCCCATGAACCTGTTCCGCTTACAGTGCTATTGGTATTCTGGTTAAATGTAATGTTGACAACATCGTTCGCATCAAAATAAAAGTCAACAGTACCGAAATTGGTAAAATTTCCTCCCAACAGCAGGTTGTGCGTTATAGAGCTGTTACTGTTATACCAGAACTTTGCCCCGTTATTCAGCACTATGTTTCCTGTAACTGTAAGTACATAGCTGGCAGTATTCCTGTATTCAAGAATACCGGAAGCACCCTGGCCGATATTAATTGTTGCACAGCCAACGCTGGCATTAATATATATCGTGTAACCATTCCCGATGTTTGCTATGTCACCTGCCTTGGGGTAAGTGCCTGTATTGGTAGCATTGCCGTAGGTAACTGTTGACCACGTTGTGTTCACATTCCAGTTACCGCCATTCGTCCTCGAATAGTACGTTGTTGCATATGTAATGTGGCTGAACAGCAACAATGCCGCAAGTAATGAAATGCCTGCAAATTTCGTAAAGCTGTTTCTCATGATAAGAATTGAATTAAATACAGCTACATATTACACTTTCTACATAAAAATGTTAAAGCAATGGAACCGTTAAATCCATTTTGTAAGAAAAGAGTGGAAATGCAACAAAGGAAATCCTAAAACAGCCCGAAAATCAATAAACTACTCCTGGATCAGGCTATATAAGGTGTTATGCTCATGTAAGATTTTTTATTAAAAAAATCAAAAAGCGTTCATTTATAATTCAAACTATATAAAAAGCAGCGGGATCTTACAGTTTTTGTGGGGTCACCAATCATCCTTTTTACCACCGGTCTTTGACTTAATAAACTTTTCAAGGTCGTTAATCAGCTCCAACATCTTTGTATTTGCTTCTGTATAAACTTTTTCTTTTTTTGAATTGCCGAAATCCAATTCTTCAAAGGGCATGCTTTCCGGAGTTCTGCCATACTGACCGCAATCTTTTGCATAGCTGCAATAAAAATTTTCAACTATATATTTGTAGCGGCCCTCTTTAACAAAGACAGAAAACTTGAAATTAAGGTTTATGTCTTTATAAGCACATAAGCCGCTCCTGTTCTCTAAATGAATATTCCCCGTTGCTGTCAGGGATTTGGATTCTTTGTCTGTCAGGTTAACATTGTTGTCAGACGATTTCAAATGCCTCACCAGCCATTCTTTAGAGCTGTTGAAGATCGCATCAACATTTAATGAATCAACCTTTACAACGCCTGTATAAACAAAATGATGAGAAGCTGAATCCACGGGCATTTGTCCAAATGCAAGCAAGGACAGGCTGAATAGAACGATTGTTAATATAGTTTTTTTCACATTGATAAATGCATGAAACATGAACATACTAATTCCTTATTTTTGGCAAAATGGCAAAAAATAATCAGCATATGCAAGCATTTTATTTTATTCTGTTAGCGACTATTCTCGAGGTAAGCGGTGATGCACTCATCCGCACATGCATATATAATCATACAGGATGGTTGAGGGTGGGGCTTATGCTGGTGGGCGCCGTGTTGGTTTTTGGATATGCTGTCTCCATTAACCTGGCTCCTGTTGAATTCAAGCAAGTGGTGGGGCTTTACATAGCAACGCTCTTTGTGGTGTGGCAAGGCATCAATTTCATTGCTTTTAAAACGCTGCCTACTGTTCCGATTCTCATTGGAGGAGCATTTATTGTTGTCGGAGGGCTAATAGTTACGTTCTGGAATAAATAAAAAGAGAGCAAGCGTTCCTGAATTACTCCTTCATGAGCTTGCTAACGGAGCTCTTACCCATGTATTCCATTTTCAAAAAATAAACGCCCTTGCCCAGGCCGGAAAGATCCATATTGAGCATATTGTTGCCACGGCTTAGCGTTAAGCCCTGGTGATACACCTGCTTGCCCAGCATGTCGAAGAGTGAAACTGTAAGAGGCTCATCCGATGATGCATTTACATTCACGTTCAGCTTATCGCTGGCAGGGTTAGGGAACACATTGATAATATCATCGCCGTGACTGTTCACAGCAACAATGCGGGAGTAAGCATATTTGCCGTCATAGTCCGTTTGCTTCAGCCGGTAATAAGAAATGCCGGGCAAAGGCGAATGATCCGTGAAATGATAATCCAGGATCTGTGTGCTGTTACCTGCGCCGTTCACCTTGCCAATGCTATCAAACTTTATGCTGTTGGCTGAACGCTCAAGGGTAAAATAATTATTGTTTGTTTCGCTGGCTGTTGTCCAGTCCAGGTTTACGTGATCCATACTATAGGTAGCCCTGAATGTAAGCAGCTCAATGGGCAGGTTCAGGGCAGAAGTGCTTACTATATATGGAAAGGTAGTATCTGTGGAGCAGCCGTTGGGCGTCCATGAATAACATACTACATAATCTGATCCTACGGTTAGCCCGGTCATAGTGGTAGCGAGTGATCCGGATTTAAGTGTAGCACCGCAGGAGTTGTCCTGCAAGGTCCAGTTAAAGGTACTTACACCGCATGTGGTAGGTGCATAGCTGCTATGGAACCCCATATTTGTATTAAACGAATCGTTCGATGCAGTGAATGTATAGCACCTGGTTACCGTAGTTCCTATGCCTATCGCTTCTGCATAAGCTGTACAGCTTGACTCGAGCTGTGTATAGGTAGGTGAAGTTGAAAAGACACACAAACCGCCGCAGTTGGCAGCGCAGGTGGAGCAGGAGAGATTCTTACCCACCTTTATACAAAAATTCACCCCATCGGTGGTGGAACTGTTACCACAAGAACCTCCGAGGTTATAAGCTACCTGTATATAGTACGTAGTACCCACGGTCAGCCCTGTAAGATTATGAATCTCCTGCGCAGTACCGGTTTTGCAGGAAAGGCTAGTGCTGGGAAAGCAGGAGCCGCTAAACACAGCCGATCCATAGCATGTATAAAAATTTCCGGTTATGCTCGTCACATCTATCTGCACATACATGTCGGTCCCGGTTGCAACAAAGGTGTACCACACAGTAGAAGTAAAAGCGCTCAGGCAGCTTGCTAAATTTTCCGACCCTTGTAAAGTAGAAGCGAGGGTAGTTCCGCTTGTGCAGGATGCATTCACTGTTATTGAAGCGGCACTGGCGCAGTTGTCATTAGCAGGAGCAGCCGTGAACTGAGGCGACCCCAGCCTTGCAGATGGGTTAGATAAATGCTTATCAGGGCTTACTAAATTCGATTCAGGAAATGGAGAGCCGGGTAGTTGGGTAACAGATGCGGAGCCTCCCTGTCCAAAAACAGGACCTGCAAGAAATAATAAAACAGCAAAAAGAGCAGTAATTCTCCGCATTTATATAATAATTACAATACAAAATTATACAAAATATAAGCCAGAACACAAAATTTTTGGCGAAAATATTAGTTATGTCGAAAATCGTTGAAAATAAGGCTTTATTTCTCTTATTTCTGTCTTTCTATATGGCAGCTTTCATCAAAAAGTGAGGAATCCCTGGACCGCCGTATATATTTGTATGCATATAACGGATCATAAATTTATTCTTTAATAAATTTCTTTACCACTGTTCCTGTCTTTTCTGTTTTAATCTGAAGAAAATAAATTCCGGGAAGAAGAGCTGATATATCAATAGCTTCTTGTTTAAACTTTCCGGGTTTACGTTTTGAGTCATATACGCACGATCCAGGAACATCATATATTTTAACTGATACGTTGTATATATCACCCATCGAAAGATTCTGAATCCTTATTTCGTTACCAGAGGGATTGGGGTATAATGAAAAATCATTATTTTGATTAAAATCTTCTATTCCAACCATTTCAGACAATTGCCGCTTCCAAACCCCGGCAGTGTCAGTTCCTGCAAAAATTTCCGTTCCACTGATGGTTAACGGACCGACTCGCGTATCCGTCAGCCCATCATTCACAGTTGTCCAGCTACTTCCATTATTTTTTGACAAAGAAACTCCCCGACCTGTGCCGGCAAAAATGTTTGTTCCGCTAAAAACTATTGACCAAATATGTGAATCTGCAAGCCCTGTGTTAACCTGTATCCAATTATTACCGTTATTAGTAGACAAATATATGCCGGCTCCCTCAGTGCCGGCATATATGTTTGTCCCGTGTGTGGCTAACCTCCAGTGACCTGTATTTGGGAGGATGGTATCGGTTATATAAGTCCAATTATTGCCATTGTCGACAGACATATATAAACCTCCGCCTGTTCCGGCAAAAACATTTATTCCGCTCACGGCAACTGAAGTAACAAATGTATTACCTAAGCCATTATTCATTTGCGTCCAGCTGGATCCATTATTGACAGATAAAAATACCCCACCCTCAGTTCCTGCAAAAATATTTATCCCATTAATCACGATAGACCATACCCGATAACCATAAGTTGTCAATCCATTATTAATAGCTGTCCAGCTGCTGCCATTATTAGCCGATATAAACACTCCGTCACCATAAGTTCCTGCAAAAACATTAGATCCGCTAACTGCCAATGTCGGGACAAATAGATTTGTTAAGCCATTGTTCGCCGCTGACCAGCTGTTTCCATTATTATTTGTTATGAAAACACCATCATTGTACGTTCCTGCTAAAATAGTGGTACCGCTTGAGGCGAGACAGTAAATAAAACTTCCATTTGGCCCATTAGTTCGCTGCCATTGTGCCTTTGTGCTAAAAATGCTTGTAAAAGCAAGCAAGAGTAGAATTAGTTTTTTCATTTTACTTCCAGTCCTTTTATTTTACCTGTTCTGTGCCATCCACAACCCGACAGGTGCCAGCTCCTGTTGGTTTTTATTATCATTTACCTTTCCAACCTAACCCAGCACGTGCGGGACTGCGCGACCTGGTGGATTTTATCTTTGTAGCGTGTTGTTTAAAACAAGATTAATAAACATTTGTAAAATCCAAAGTCCTTCATACAAAAGTGCAATTATACCAATATTAATGATTTCCCTTCTTATTACCAGTGGTTTTTGAAATAGCTCCTTTGAATCAAGTATTAAATTTATTAGAACATTTCTACTGTTAAATATTAAAATGATTAAGCAAAGCAGAAGTGTAATGGCAACTGCCAGTGCTCCGTGAGGGATTTTATAAAATACATCTACCATGATGATATTAAATAAAACCGGGAACAATAGTAATGCGCCTATCAATTTTGTTCTGTTAAAAACTAATAATAATGCCCCGATAATCTGAAGAACGGCAATGCAATACGTGTAAGCATAGGAATGCCCGAAAAATATCCATGCCAAATCGAATCCGGACAATTCATTTACCTTTTTTGACATAGAAATGTCACTATAGGGAAATTGAGTTCCAACTATTTTAGCGTGTGCGTAGCGATACATATTTACTATGACGAAAAGTCTTAATGTAAGATCAAGTTTATTGTTGCTTAACAGTCTTATTAACCTATTCATCGTTTAAATTGTGACTGCGAATCATCACCCGACAGGTGCGCAACTCCTGCTGGGTTTTATTATCATTTACCTTTCCCACCTAACCCCGGACTTGCGAAGCTGCGCGACCTGCAGGTAGTGAATTTCAGTTTCCTGCGCCTACTTAATAATACTCAACCTTTTCGTCACCAAATTTTCCTGCGTTTGCATTTGCAGGAAATAAACCCCGGTTTTTACATCACCAACATCGCACATGATTTCATGCTGTCCAGCTCCAAAAAAATGATCAGTCGGGAGTGAAACCAATCTCCCGTTTACATCAAACAGCTTTAATGAAACATTTTTTGATGCGGCAAGAGTAAAGGAAATGGTTGCAGCGTTGGATGCCGGGTTGGGAAACACATTCATCTCCATCGGCAAAACACTTGTAGTAGGGATGCCGGCCGGTGAAGCGTACCGGGCAACGTACTTATTTCCAGGGCTATTGGTAAATGCCCCTGCAGTATAAATATTGCCGGAAGGATCGCTGCAGATGGAAAAAATAGCACTGTTAGCTGCCAGTCCGTTCAGCCCTCCCAGCTCGCTCCAGGCATTTCCGTTATACCTGGCAACATAGCTTTTATTCGAACTGTTGGTGAAATACCCTGCAGTATATATATTGCCGGAGGCATCGCTGCTGACAGAGAAAATCCAAAAGTTAGCCATCAATGCATTCGTCCCGCCCAGCTCGCTCCAGGTGCTTCCATTGTATTTGGCAACATACTCATCCCCTGAACCATTGAAAAAAAATCCCGCGGCATAAACATTTCCTGCGCCGTCAGTGCAAATAGCATTTATATTGCCGTTAGCTGCCAATCCGTTCAGACCGCCCAGCTCGCTCCAGGTGTTGCCGTTAAATTTGGCAACATACCTGTTTCCTGAACTGTTGGTAAACAGTCCTGCAGCATAAACATTGCCGGAGGCATCGCTGCAAACAGAATAAATATCGCTGTTAGCTGCCAATCCGTTCAGCCCGCCCAGCTCGCTCCAGGTGCTGCCGTTAAATTTGGCAACATACGTATTTCCTGAACTGTTCGTAAACAGTCCTGCAGCATATATATTTCCAAAACCATCTCTGCCTATCGTATTAATGTCGCCGTTGGCCGCCAATCCATTCAGGCCGCCCAGCTCACTCCAGCTGCTTCCGTTAAATTTGGCAACATAATGTTTTCCTGAAGTGTTGGTAAATGTTCCTGCTGCATAAATATTTCCGGAGGCATCGCTGATGATATAATATATTTTACTATTAGCCGCTAAACCATTGAGCCCGCCCAGCTCGCTCCACACGCTTCCATTATATTTGGCAACATAATACTTTCCTGAACTGTTGGTAAACAATCCTGCAGCATAAATATTTCCGGAGGCATCGCTGCAGATGGAAAAAATATTATTATTAGCCGCCAATCCATTCAGTCCACCCAGTTCGGTCCAGGATTGAGCATGCAATAAATGCGTGCTGATAAGAATTACAAATATGTAAATGATTTTTTTCATAGTGTTTGATTTATAGCGTTACTTGGGGTTTTACCTGTTCAGCGTAGTTGTTGGCTGACTACGCCGGCTTAATTTCAAACAAATATATAAAACTTATATTTATTACACAGCGTAGTTAGCCATCGCTCAAAGTCATCGCCGGAACTACGCCGAACTGGGGCTAACCTCGTGAGGGGAGGCTTTCAATTCAAATACGCACCCACTTTATTTTGCTATAATAAGCTTCTTGGTTTCTATGAACTTTTGAGTTTTGATTTGCACAAAGTAAATACCCCCTCTTAATTTTGAAATATCAATAGTGGTTTGAGGTTTAAAATTTGACGTTTGAGCAAAAACAATCTGTCCAAGTACATCATAAATCTCAACCTCTTCAATTCTGAATTGTGAATCTTCAATTTTGAATTCATTTGTTGCGGGATTAGGGAACATATTAAATGATAAAAGATTTTTTTTCTCTGAAAGCTCTGTCATTAACTCGCATAGTCCGCTCACTTGCACAGGTGTTAATTTGTTAGTGGTTGAGCCATCACCCAATTGACCATAGGCATTCCAACCCCAACTCCAGACAGAATTATCATCTTTTAATGCGAAAGAGTGGTTATAACCTGATGAAATTTCTTTCACTCCTGAAAGAGAGCTATTAAGGACCGGACTTAATCTATCTGTATTTGTACCATCCCCCAATTGACCGTAAAAATTCCAGCCCCAACCCCAAACTGTACCATCATTCTTAAGGGCCAAAGAGTATTCATTGCCTGCTACTATCCCTATTATTCCTGTAAGGCCCGGAACCTTTATTGGCAGAGAGCTATTGATTTTAGTTCCATCGCCTAATTGACCTTTCTCGTTAAGTCCCCAGGCCCATACTGTTCCATCTTTTTTTAAAGCAAGTGAATGCTCATATCCTGTTGCAATAACTGTGATCATATCAAGATTATGAACTTGAATGGGCACCCACTTGTTAATAGATGTTGAGTCACCCAATTGACCGGCACTATTATGCCCCCAAGCCCACACTGTACTATCATTTTTCAATGCAAGTGAATGAGCGTATCCTGCTTTAATAGAGGTAATATCACCACCAAATGACGGTGTCACCTGAATTGGGTAAGGTTTGTTAATCGTTGTACTATCGCCTAATTGTCCAAATGTGTTTTTACCCCAACTCCAGACAGTGCCATCACGTCTAAGGGCGAGGGAAAAGTCATGGCCGCCTGCAATGTGTATAATTCCTCCGCCATATGTTGACAACACTTGGATAGCAGTCTGCCTGTTTGTGAGTGTTCCATCCCCCAGCTGACCCAATGCGTTATTTCCCCAACCCCAGACGGTGCTGTCATTACTTAACGCAAGAGAATGATATTGCCCCGCCGAAATGGAATTAATATTTGCAAGATTAAAAACCTGAACGGGAGTTGTTCTTTGGATTGATGTTCCATCACCAACACAGCCAGAGTTGTTCCCCCCGCAACCTCTTACTGTTCCATCATCACACAGGAAAAGCGAGTGAGTTACACCTTCGGCAATAATCTGTGCCATGGAAACTGCCGGAAACAAAATGCAGGCAAAAGATATAAATACAAACAATAGTTTTGTTTTCATTTTATTTCGTGTTATGGTTGATTAGGCATTAAAGGTACTCTTTAAAGCTTACGCCAACGCTTTCCGATAAGATTTATTACAGACCTTTCATCCCAAAAGCTCTGAAACCGTAACCCCGGCGAGGTTTTCCTTAATAGACTTTTTCCTGTATCATTAATATGTATGTTATCAGCGGGTTATACTCTGCCGACGAAGAACAACTCTTTGAAGTTCTCGTATCATTTTATTCAAGGCGCTTTACAACATTATCAAGACTGTCAACAATAAGATTGAAAATAATTTTATTGCTGGGGTATAACTTTTGCAAATCATCTCTCAACCGAATAAACCATTTTAATGCATCTGGATTATCTTTGATTGTGTTGTTACAAGAAATTGAAAGTTCATAGCTATTACCAACTTTTTTTGCGTAAACAAATTTCTGAGAAGCATCATCAAAGAATGTGGTTTGTCTAAATCCATCGGCAAGTTTGTCAACTTCGTTTTCTGAGATGTTCGTCTTGTCAAAATCAATTTCGTGCTTCATTATTCCGTAACTTTTGGTGGTAATGGGCGCACTAGTAACTAGGTCTGCCAATAAATAAATTCCAACAGTAACAATCAATGTTGCGATTGCACCAATTATTGAAATCAAAATTGCTCTTCCCCAACTATGTAATTTTCCACCTGCCTTAATATAGGTCTCTATTTTATCATGCTGAAACTGTCTTACAATGAGAATAGCTATTCCTCCATTAATGAGCGGAATAAAATGATTAGGGATTTTGTCAATGTCCGGAACAAAAAAAAGTCCCCCAAAAATTACCAGACTCGCAATGATAGTCCATACCCAAGTTTTCTTTGCCTTCTCAGGTTCGTTGAAAATCTTGAAGTTCTCGGCAAGTAAATAACCTCCGACTAATGGTCCACCAAGAGCGGTTGCAACTTCAATTGCTCGGCTCTTATAAATTTTCCCAATCGGAATTTGGTTTTCTAATATTGGTTCTTTTTCCATTCAGTTTGATTAGCTGTGCCCATTAAACCCCGACGACGGTTTTTTTAACCTCGTCGGTGGTTATCTTTGTTATTGTAACCGCCGACGAGGTCTGAAACCGTCGTCGGGGTTTTATTTTCAGGAATTTTTTCTAATCAAGAGGCGTTACTCTATCCAATAATTTAACGTAATTAAAGAGAGTAAATTCTGATTCCTGGTCTCTTTCTGTATTAAATTGATTCAATAAATTTGGCTTCTCTTTAAGTCTTTCTTGTAAGTACCCTTTATTTAAAGATTTCACATTGCCTGTCCGCAAACTGAGAACATATGGAAATCTTTTCTTCGCAGCGCTTGCTCCTGCAAGCCCGCCACCGATGGCTCCGAACATCATCCCATAAGGGGATACTTCGCTTGCCGATTGTTCACTTGACATACACCCTTTAAAAGTTAGAAATGGCCCGTGAGATAAACTCAGAGCATACCAGGTACCAATTCCATAATGAATACAGTTTATAAAAACAGAATCATTCCTGACATAGGCTACCATTGTTTTTTTTATAAACTTCTTATTTATTGAATCAATGGTAGACTTTATTTCGTAATCATTTCCCCCATTCATACCAATATCGCCCTGAGTCCTGCGAATTACTGTAAAGTCCGCATCAAAAGTAGGCTTCCTTTTTCTTAATTGCTCAAGTGTCATATAAATACCATTGGGAAACTTATTCACTGATTCATAATCAACATCTTTTTCAGGAGCAGGTGTTTTTGGCACCTCTTTAAAAACGTCTATTGTTCCATTTTCATAGTGAATGGTTGATACGTCACCTTTGGCAAAAAAGAAATTTTGACCGTCAAGCTCAGCATATTTCTTGTATTTCACAGCCGCTTGATTCACCTCAAGAACCTTTGCTTTTATATTCTCACCCGATCTTAAAAAAATAGTGTCCTGTGAAAATCCATAAACATATGGGATAATTAAAAGAAAACCTGATGTAAGTATTTTTTTCATCTTATATTATTCTTATTAATAAAATTGAAAAGTCGTAAAGAGAACTAATAGTTCCTGTTCGGTTTTTATTTCTTCTTTTACACCTAACAGGTGCTGCGCGACCTGTCAGGTGGTGGGCTTCAATCCTTCAGCCTTCTTCTTGCCGTTAGATTTAAAAACTTCCTCCTGAATTTCAGTTTCAGAATTAATTGATGCTGCGATATCTAAAGCTCTTATTCTTTCAGCTTTATTTAGTTGTTTTAACTTCTCATATAAGTGAATTGCAATTACAACATCACCTGGATATTCGTTATCTTCAGTTTTTACCGACCAGGTTATAGGAGGATCTTTTCGATTCAAATATAAAACAGTTCTAAATCTCCCACCTTGTATTTTTCCATTATTACTTTCCAAAGAAACATCCATAAGATGAGTAGCATATTCAAACCATTCTAAATTATTGGGGTCAATATCAATTGCAGCTCGTTTTGATTTGTTTAATTTATCAATACGGAACATGTTAAAAATGTGTTTGAAAAACTTAGCGCCCTCAAGCACCTTATCAATATTTTCAATTTGTTTTTTACCCTCGATTGGGCTTAATTTTTTAACCACACCTTCAAGGAGTTCTTCTGTTTTTTTATTTATTAAAGTTAAATTATCCAAAGTATTATTAACCATTTTTTGATAATTATCCTTACTCCTATTATTAAGGAAATCAAACATCATTCCTGCCCATTGCTTCCCTAAATAGTTTTTAATGTCTCTGACAAATTCAAAAGGATAAAGGCCATTATTTACATCTGATAATCTAACTTTATTAATAAATTCAAAAATATTTATTGCATATTCTTGACTTTGAATTGATGGAAATTCGATTTGACTTACTAACTTATTATTGTGCTTATTTTTCTGGTATAGTTTGTGGTCATCGAATACATCTTTTTTTACGAATGTAAATACAGGAATCTTTTTGATTCTTGCTGCCTCGTATTCTGCATTAGTAATAGACTTAGCAGTATCATATTTATAATTACCTCCAAATCTTCCGCCAATTATTAATACAAACAATTGGCAATTATCAACTTCATTTATACAACTTTCGTGAGTATGTAAATCAGGATGAAAAAATACATCACCTTTTTCGCTCAATAGGGGCTCGAAATAATAACTATAAATAAATTCGGATAGACTGTCTCTGATTTGACCTAAATCATAGCAGGTTGAGCTTATAAATACTCTGGGTGTTGCCATATTATTCTAAATTTTAAGATTTACGTTGTTATCGGCCGTTAATCATTCGTCCAAATTAGGTTCGATAATTTTTAATATACTTATCGTGTCGTCAATGTGACGTAGCAATGCTCTATCGGCGTTCGTTCTAAACTTATTTATCAAACTATATATCTCCTTCACTTCACTCTTTCTAATCAAATCAAGTCTTGCTAAAGCTTTATAGCCAAGAAGAATTACATATTGTATGTAAAGTTGCTTTGTCAATACAGCTAACTTATTTAGGAGTCCTAAACTCTCATCATCTATGTATAACTGTACAGTGTATGCTAATGCTAAGTACATTCCTTCCTTTTGATGATCTCTTAATAAATCATTCTTTGGTAGATTATTTCTTATTATTATTTCCGCCATCTTTCTTCCAAGTTCCGCTTTAATTTTCATCCTTTCATTGTAGTCAGGGACAGTTGTTTGTGCTACGTATGAGTTTACAATTGAAAGCAACTTCTCTAAAGGTTGATTTTCTCGCGAAGTCCGTACAGGTTTTCTTTCAATATTTTTTAAGTCTATTGCTAATTTTACGTCTTCAATTCTGTCATTAGATGAAGTTAACTCGGATTGAGTGTTGTCCGATTTTTGCTTACTTTCCTTAGCTGTCTTTTTTGCTTCTTTCACTTCTTCTAAAATCTTCTCACCGACGGAAGTTATAAACCGTCTTGAAAATATCGAAGCAATTAAACAAAAACCTCCAAAGACTAAATAACAAATATTGTCGTAGTTATCCGTTTTCTTAATTAAATCGCTTGCAATCATTTTCAAGAAAAGAGGTACAATAAATGCAGCACAAATACCAAGAAAGATGTATTTAGATTTTAGTATAGTTTTACTCTTCAGTTCCACTTCCGTCTTGTCGAAGTTGTGTAAATAATTTACGTAACCTCCTAGCATTCCTGCTGCGAGCATTATAAAGAATAAAATTAAAATGTGTGTGTCAAGGTTGCAATTCATAGTATGTACATTTTAGTGCGAAGCAAATATATAAATAACAGCTTTAAAATCAAGATACATTTCAAAAAGCGAAGACTTTTCCCTCTTTTTATGGGCTGTACATCAATAGGGTAGGGGCTTTCAGCAAAAAAAGTTTTAAAAACTATTGACTTGATATGGTCATTTATTTATATTTGTAATATTATATAAGCGTGAAACCGGCACAGGGAAAGGGATACAGAGATTTCACACAACCCTTAAACAACCAAAAAACTTCCGAACATGTCACTTTTAAAACGGAATAAATATGGGACAATACAAAAAAGAGTACAAAGACGCTACAGAGGCGTTATTCGCCCTTGCGCGCAACACGGATGTGATCATTGAATTGCTGCTGGAGCTGCTAAAGGAAAGGGAAAAAGAAAAACAGGAGGAGAAAAGCCCTTACTTTACTCCCCGAGAGCTGACGGCCCGTTACAAGATAAGCAAGCGGTCACTGATCCGGTACACACAACTTTATAAGCTTAAAGTGATCCGGTTGCCCGGCAAAGTACTTTATCCTAAAAAGATGATTTTCCGCCTGGTGAGGATGCTGGGCCGCTAATCCCCTTTTTCCATATTGCCTTTAGCGAATGCTATATAGCTTTCGGTGAATTACACATGGAATTTAATGAAGGCCGCATGACTTTCGGCACATTACACATGGAATTTAATGAAGGTCACATGGCTTTCGGCGAATTACACATGTAATTTAACGAAGTCAACATAGCTTTCGGCGAATTACACATGGAATTCAACGAAAGCCACATGGCTTTTGACAAAAGCCACATGGAATTTAATGAAAGCCACATGGCTTTCGTCGAATTACGCATGGAACCTGACGAAAGCCTCATGTCTTTTGACGAAAGCAATATGTCTTTCTTCTTCCTCTCACTGGGGTAAGTAATATTTGATACATCGCCTACTATTTTAGCATTCATGCACCGCTTGTCAGTATCCTGCACCCGTTGTCACCGTTTGTCACCGGTCTTATGTATTGACAGGGCATGGAGGCAGCCGTAATTTTGTAGCATCAACCTGCGAGGTACCCAAAGGTTGAGCCACCGGGGCAGGGATTAAACGCCTGCTTGACCGGCGCCGGTGAAAAAAAGGTAAAGCAGGCATAAAACAATATATATTATGAAAGTACCAAAAATTGCGATTAAATTAAAGGCCAACGATTATGCAGGGCATGTGAACCTGGGTAACCGTGTGATGGCCAGCATGACGGGCAACGGCAATTTCACTACCCCCGTGCCAACGCTTATAGCGCTGGGGGCTGCGATTACCGATGTGGAAGATGCCATAGCGTTGTGGGGCCCTGAAGGCAACCGCGGCAGCCATGCACAGTTGGATGACCTGAGGCAAAAAACACTGGCTCTCTACCTGATGCTGAAAGCCATGGCAGCCTATGTTACCAACACAGCTGCTTTGACTGCAGGGGCTGACTATTCCACCATGCAGGCCATCATGACCAGCAGCGGGTTTGAGCTGGCCAATGTGGGCTCGCCGCAGGGTGTGCTTGAGATGGTGCAGAATTTTCACCGCTTCGTGTCGCGCCAGCTGAACGTAAACCAGGTGAAGCTGAAATGGGAAAAGCCGCTTAACCTTAAGTCGGATGGCAACGTGAAGGCTTACAAGGTTTTTCGCAGCAGCACGCCCCAGTTCAGCACAGCCGAGCTGGTGAAAACCACGACTGCTACTTCCTTCATTGACACCAACACCGGTAACAGCGTAGTGACGTGGAATTACTGGGTATTGGCCATTAACAATGCAGGAGCAGGCGTGCTGTCGGACATGATTACCTTGTCTGTACTTGGCGTAGCGTGAAAAGGTGTTTACGGTTTACGGTTTACAGTTTACGGTTATTGCAACTGTAAACTGTAAACTGTAAACTAAAACAAAAATGTAAACTTTTAAAACTTATCTATTATGTTAATACAAGGGGAATATAACCGGACAGCCGAGATAGGCTTCCGGGGATTTGAAGAGCCGCTGGAAGCGGGCTACATTGACGATGAATGCTGGCTGATGGTGGAGCTGGATATTCATTCTGACAAGCAAAAATACCACCGCGTGGATGCAGCGCTCATGGTGGGCGAGGTGAAGAAGCTGGTGCAGTGGCTGCGCAATGCGGCGCAGGGCCTGCCGGTGAACAGGACGCTGAATTTCCTGGAGCCTTGCCTGGCCTTTACGCTGGTGCGTGACGATGGCCCGGTGAAGATGATACGCATCACCTTTGCTGCAGAACTGAAACCGGTGTGGTATGACTCACCTGCCTATGCGCAGCTATGCCTGCTCACCAACCGGCAGCTGGAAGAGCTGGCAGCGGAGTTTGAGCGGGAGCTGGGAAAGCTGGCAGTAGGGAGAAAGGAGTAGGGAATGATTCGAATAATAAATTATAAATTATGAAAGCACTACTTGTATTATTTATTAAAATTACCATGGCTGCGCTGGCGTTTATGGCGTGGAGGAAAGACCGGAATGTATTGAAGTTACGGCTGCACAATATGGATGAAGAACAGTTGAAGCAGCTGCAGGGTATTCTCCTGTTCTATGGCATGAAGCCTGAAATGCTGACTCCAGAACAGCGGGCAAAGCAACCGGATTTTGGCAGGGCAAGAGAGGATTTAATGGATTCCCTGCGCAAGCTGAATCATTATATATACGGTAAAAAAGAAACCGTCAATCAATTGTCAGCACTTAGGAGCAGGCTGAAGGCTGTGATGAATACGTTTCTGTAGTCGGTTTTCGGTTTACAGTTTATGGTTCCGTGATAAATTGTGCAATTATCAAACCTTATTACCTTAATAACACACAAAAACCTACAGCAATCAGACCTTATTACCTTATCAGAATGTGCAATAAGGTAATAAGGTTAATATATACGTGGGAATTACTATTACTAAGGTAATAGGGTTTTTATCAGCGTAGTTTCCAGACGATCGCCAGTAACTGTAAACCGTAAACTTCGTACATTCGTACGTTGTCTCATATTATATCGCGCATTGAATGAACAGAATGGCACGCAACCTATTAAAGTGTTTATTAATCTTGTCAAGTTACTATGCAACTGGACAAAACAACAACATCTGGACAGCGTTTTCAAATTGCGACACATGTTTAATTGGCTTTAAAGACAAAAACGGCGTTGTCAAAATCGAACCAAAGTTTACAGAATACATAATTGCTAAGAAGTTTGATAACATAATGGCGGTTACAGAACAAACAAGCCCTAATGCAAAGTGGGATGATTATTACTTAACTAAATCAGGGAAAAAGGTTGGCAAGGACAGTTTAGAAATTAACGACAATACACCTGAATGCGAAAGTGAAGGTTTTATTGTCTTCCGTGACAGAAAAACTGATAAAGCAGGAATGTTTAACCGGGATGGAAAAATTGTTATTCCTGCTGAATACAATTATTTATGGTCTCCGAGCAATGGAATAGCATTAGGAAGAAAAGGAGCAAAAAAATTTATTTCAGATCCGGAAGATGAACACCCGGAATGGCAAGGTGGAAAAGAAGTTCTTATTGACACAAACAATAAGGTGCTTATTGACAGCTTTAATTATGATTACGAAAACAATATTGATTTTTATTCACTAATCATTTCCACTACACCACAAAAAGACACGATCAGAAAGAACTTTAAATCAATAGACGGGAATTATTATTCGTTCATTGTATTCGAGAAAGAATTTAGAACTTGGTTGAAAACAGTATTGCTTGATAATTTTACGAAAGCAAACTTAAACTTAGCTATTTTTAATAACGTTACCATTTGGCAGGATGCAAAAGGATATTGGCAAGAGCCGATGGAAATTTTTGTTAATCAAAATTTTGAAAGTGTCAAATCAATGCTTCTCGAACTTAATTCACCAAAATGCGAATACAACATTTCGTTTGAAAGATTACCCTTCATTTATAAAGAAAAGGAATTCGAAAAATACTATAACGATTGCGGGCAGTTTGAAGTGTGGAAATATCCGGTTCTATCTATTGCTATTAATCATTGGGTCAACAAGAATTTGACTCAAGATCATTTTGATTTCCTAAGAACGGAGAACGGATATAAGTTAATAAGCATATCAAGTAGCAAGGATGAGATAAAATAACAACAGATAAAATTAATAATCTGCCTGGATTCATAACTCAAGTAATCGTGAAATGTACAAATGCTTTCCTTGTCTTTTTCTCCTTGTGCCTGCTGCCGTTTTTTTCATTCGCACAGCTTAATGACTCCCTGATGATTAACTTTTATAATAAGACACTCATCTACTATTTTTCAGACACTACTACCAACAAGGACATGCTGAAGTATGGAAGCATCCTGGTTAAAGCGGATATAGATACAGGCGCTCTGGTGAAAAGCGTGGGGAAGAACAGGTTTAAGTTCTGCACTGACCAATCAGAGGTGAAAAATATTTTAAGCCTTCCATATCAAAAGAACCAAGGCAGAACGGTGTACGTCATGAGCGATAAAACAATCGGGTTGGATTCCCTGGATGTGAACATAGACGGTTACACCATTATAGAAGCGGGTGAAAATGCTATAACCCTGCGCAAGTGGGCCCGCGGCGAGACTTACATTCCTGACATGCGATTCATGTATGACAAAAACGCTGCCGCCTGGATGTTTATCAGCGGGGAAGAGATTAGCAATCAGAAGATGGAGGAGATGAGGAAGTAGCAGGAGGGAGAGGGAGAAAAGAATATCGAATACCGAATATCGAATTTCGAAATAATATCTAATTTGAAATATTTAATATTATTATTGGGGATTATTTCGAAATTTGGGATTAAATATTCGAAATTTCCATTATTCCTGTACTATCAGGAAGGAAATAATTAAGAAACCGGGCAGCATTTCTGTTTTAAAATAATCCTAATAGTATATTGACAAAGAGCTAAAAATTACATATCTTTCGGAATATAAATTCGGATTAAATCTTCATCCGGATGATTAAATGCTGGCATTTTCGCTTCTTTTTTGCGGTTAGGATTGCAATTATCTTAGTCATGTCATTGTCATACACAATGCCAATGCTTGCTGCAAGCGATCCGGCTGAAGCTCCTACCAAACAATTATTTTTTGTAGAAAACAAAAACCAGTGGGACAGTAAGATTCTCTATATGTCAGAGCTGCAGGGTGGTAAGCTGTACCTGGAAAAGAACCTGTTCACCTACCAGTTTGTGAATCCTGCTGATGCGCAGCTGGCGCATTCACACGATGGCACACAGCTCAAGTCCCTGCGCTGTCATGCCTTCAGGGTTCATTTTGCAGGCTGCAACAGCGATCCTGTAGTCACCGGCTCGGAAGCCATGAGCGCCTATCGCAATTATTTTATCGGCAGGGACTCTGCCCGCTGGGCCAGCTATGTGCAGCAATACAAGTTTGTTCAGTATGCAGATATATATCCTCATACAGACCTTCATGTGTATAGTAAGTACTTCAGCCTTAAATATGATTTCGTAGTAAACCCCGGCAGTGATGTATCCCTTATTCAGCTTGTGTATGAAGGCTCGGATCACCTGGCCATCGGCAAGGCGGGCGAGCTGCAGATCGGCATCAGCACGGGAGATATCATAGAGCAGAAGCCATTTGCTTACCAATCCATTGACGGGGAGACAAAGGTGGTGGAATGCAAATTTTACCTGTCGGGCAACACCGTGTCCTTCAGCTTTCCACAGGGTTACGATAAAGCCTACCCGCTTGTTATTGATCCTACCTTAATTTTTTCCAGCTATACGGGGTCGCATGTTGACAACTGGGGCTTCACGGCAACCTACGACCAGGCAGGAGATTTTTACTCCGGCGGAATGGCAAGAGGAACGGGATACCCTGTTACGGTAGGGGCTTACCAGGTTAACTTTCGTGGGGGAGGTTATGGCGGCAACGGCGAGGAGAATGAAATTGTAATCAGCAAATTCAATCCCGGCGGCACCAATCTCCTTTTCAGCACCTACCTGGGCGGCAGCGACAATGAGCAGCCCAACAGCCTCATTGTGGATAAAAATGATAACCTCATTGTGTACGGTGCAACATATTCCTCTGATTTTCCTGTAACCAATAATGCCTATAGCACGAGCTATTCAGGAAACGGAGATGTCATTGTTTCAAAATTTAATACGAGCGGGTCGTCTTTGCTGGCTTCAACCTATATAGGAGGCAGCGACCTGGATGGGCTGAATATATCGGATGATTTTTATACGCAGTATAGCCTCAAGTTCAGCTATGCAGATGAAACGCGGGGCGATGTAGAGGTTGATGATAACAACAATATCATTGTTGCTTCCTGCACACAGTCGTTTGATTTTCCCGTTACGCCCGGTGCAGCTCAAACCACTTTCCGCGGGGGGCTGCAGGATGGTATGGTCTTTAAGCTGAACTCTTCCATGACCTCGCTTATATTCAGCACTTATCTCGGCGGGTCTGCCAATGATGCCGTCTATTCATGTTCCGTAAGCGCCAACAATGAAATTTATGTTGCAGGCGGAACGGAGAGCTATAATTTCCCGGTTACAGCAGGTGCCCTGCATACATCCTTCCAGGGCACCATTGATGGTTTTGTTACGCACCTGGATGCCAACGGAACGACCATCCTGAATTCCACCTATATAGGTACAAGCAATTATGACCAGGTTTATTTTGTGCAGATGGATTTTAATGGTAATATATATGTATGCGGCCAGACGATGGGAGCCTACCCGGTGAGCCCGGGAGTATATTCAAACCCCGGCACAGGCCATTTCATTCATAAAATGAGCGCCGACCTGAAAACTTCTTTTTTCTCCACCACCTTTGGTTCAGGCAGCGTACCAAACCTTGCATTAACCGCCTTCCTGGTGGATACGTGCGAGAATATATATGTTGCAGGGTGGGGGAGATGCATTAACTTTGGCGGAGTCTATCCGTCTGCAAACTGCAAAAACCTTCCAATCACCTCCAATGCCTTGCAAAAGACAACAGACGGATGCGACTTTTATTTTTTCTGCCTTAGCCGCGATGCTGCCTCGCTGCTGTATGCAACCTACTTTGGCGGCGCATTAAGCAAGGAGCATGTGGACGGAGGAACCAGCCGCTTTGATAAACGGGGAACCATCTATGAGGCCATGTGCGCAGGATGCTGGGGCCACAGTGACCTGCCCACAACGCCCACGGCATGGTCAAGAACAAATAATACAACTCTCTGCAACCTTGCTGCTGTCAAGATTAATTTCGATTTATCTTCTACCGTATCGAGCCTCACTGCATCACCGCTCAGCGGCTGCGTCCCCTTTACGGCGCAGTTTATTAATAACAGCCTCAGCGCTACAGCCTTTAGCTGGGATTTCGGCGATGGCTCTCCGCCCGATAATTCCTATGCTCCGTCGCATACCTATGTGAACGTCGGGGTTTACAACGTCAGGCTGATAGCCTCCAATAGCCAAAGCTGCAATAAAACAGATACTGCTTATGCAATCGTGACGGTCGCTGCTCCTCATACTGTGACGGGATCTTTCAGTCTTATCCAGGCACCAGCATGTGATTCTTTGTATATAGGAGTTACAAGCACCGGAGGAGGCCAGCTTTTAAGCTGGGATTTTGGTGATTTTAATACAGCAACAGGAAAGAGCGTCTCTCATATCTATTCTGATACGGGTCTCTATACTGTTACGCTTATTGCACAAGATCCTGTTTGCAGCACTCCTGACACGATAACACAAACCGTTCACTTCAGCGCTTTTGATATAACGGCTGCCGTTGATCTTATTCCTTCCGGCTGCAGGCCTTTAACAACAAGTTTTACTAACAACAGTGTAAACGCCACTTCTTATATATGGACGTTCGGCGATGGCTCGCCTGCTGATAATTCTTTTGCTCCTTCGCATATTTACCAGGATGCAGGCACCTACCAGGTTATGCTCGTGGCAGTAAATAGCAGTAGTTGCAATGTTAAGGATACAGCCTATACCATAGTTGTTGTGACGCCACCGGATACCGTGAAAGGGTCTTTTAGTGTTGTTCAGCCGAAAAGCTGCGATTCATTGTATATCCTTGTTTCAAGTACAGGCGGCGGACAGCTTTTAAGCTGGGATTTTGGTGATAACGTAACAGGCACTGGCGCTAACCTGTATCATACATATAGAGACACAGGAATATATATCGTGAGGCTCGTTGCCGACGACCCTTTTTGCAGCTGGCCGGATACGGTAACAACGAAGGTTCAGTTTAAACGGGTAGAGGTAAAGAGCGAAATAGATACAGGCACATATAAGGGTTGCGTGCCATTGAATGTTAACTTTATTAATAGCAGCGCAAATGCCGCAGGCTATACCTGGAATTTCGGCGATGGCTCTCCGGATAATACCGCCGCTGCTCCCACACACATCTATACTAAACCAGGCACGTATAGGGTCATGCTAATCGCTGCTAACAGCCAATTATGTAATAGGGCTGACACAGATTATTCATATGTCATCATAAATGCACCTGATACGGTGAAACCTTTTTTCAGCCTTATACAATCGCATGATTGTGATTCTATGTATATAAGCGTTACAAGCACGGGAGGCGGGCTTACTTATAGCTGGGATTTTGGCGACAAGGCCACGACAACAGGTAGCAAGGCAGCTCATACGTATAGGGATACAGGGATTTACGTAGTAATGCTCACTGCCCGGGATACAGGCTGCACGGTGCCGGGCGTCTTTGCCAGGACCATACACTTTGTGGATACGTTGAAAGTGGGCATTGACACCTCCGGCGGATCTATCGGTTGCAGGCCATTAAAAGTTCATTTGGATAACCCTTTCAAAAACGGAAGCATTTATTCCTGGAACTTTGGCGATGGCAGCTCTTCCTCAGCTCCTATAGTTGATCATGTATATAAAGACACCGGTTCGTATACTATCCGGCTGATGGTCATTGATTCCTCAGCCTGCAACATAAGAGATTCAGGCGCTTTCACCATTCATGTTTTTGAGGCCGTGGAAGCGGGCTTCAGAATTCAGGAAAAAGAATATTATGAGACGGACAAGGAAATCAACATATATGATGAGAGCAAGGATGCTATTAAGTGGCTCTATGATTTTGGTAATGGCGACACATCATTGCAGCCGAACCCTGTATTTCAATATCGTTACCCGGGGAATTACAATATTTGCCAGACCGTACAAAACAAACACGGCTGCAAGGATGTTGCCTGCAGGTTGCTGGATGTCATCGTAGATGATGCGATATTTATTCCCAATTCCTTCACTCCGAACGGAGATGGTGTGAACGATTATTTCCGGCCTTTCTTCGTAGGTATTCTTGCGTTGAACGTAAAAATATTTGACCGGTGGGGCGCTCTTATATATGAATGGAATGCATTAGACGGTCACTGGGATGGAACCACAGGCGGAAAGCCTGCCCCGCAGGACGTGTATGTTTACAAGATGATTTCCAGCGGTTATCTGCGCAAGAATGTCGAGAAGGTCGGTAGCGTTACGCTAGTACGCTAAAAGAAATAGTTGCACATCTATTTCTTATTCGTTGTATCGCTTTCTTTAAGAATCTTATCCAGTAATTCCTGCGTGGCGGAATAGTCTTCACCTGATTTTTTCGCAAGCTCAATGCTATGCTTACACATTTCAATCGCTTCTTTATTCTTGCCTTCCTTATGCAGAATGTTGGCATAGGTGTCCGTGTTGTAATAGCTGTCGTCCAGCTTCACGGATTGAGCAATCCATTTTTCAGCGGCAGCCAGTTTCGCCTTGTCATCCACTTTCATAAAGTATGTCCAGCAGACTTCATTCAGTAATTTGGCATCATCCCATAAATACGTGGTGGCATAACCGGGTGCAAGCGAGGTGTACTTCGTCATATTACCGTTACGCTTGTAATAATTTAATTCCCCGCTGGCCGCTTCCTTCTGAACATCTTTGTTTTTACTAAGCTTTAATTTGGCAACAGCCTTTGCAAGAAGAACAGAATCTTTTTGCTGTGCTGCAAAATGAAGGCTTTCCATGATAAGCATTTCCAGCACATGCTGCACGCTGTCCTTACCATAGCGGGCATTAAACGGTGCAGGATCTTTTGTAATGGTGCTATATACATAGCTGTTCATGTTGGGAGTGAACTCAAGAATGGTTTTCCAGTGAGTTTCATTGTTTAACTCTGCTACAGGCTGCGAACGGAAATATTCATCAGCTATCGTTTGGTAGATCATATTATAGGCATCCCTTAATGCATAGGCATAAGAAAGGAGCATATCAGGTTTCCTGTTGCCCGCTATATATTGCTCCGTAAGATAGGTGAGGTTCTTATCCGGGCTCACGGCATTATTTGCAATCTTCATAAAAGAAGGAACCTGGCTGGAGCCAACGGAACGGTGAATTTGTTTTCCGTCAGCATCAATCCACAGGTACGTGGGGTAATTCTTCACTGTATACTTCTTCGCTATCTCAATGCCTTCCCCTTTTTCCATATCCAGCTTGTAGCAGACGAATGTCTTATTAAAATAACCTGACACGGTATCATTAGTAAAGGCATGAGCAGCCATCCATTTGCAGGGACCGCACCAGGTTGTATAGCAGTCAAGGAAGATCAGCTTGTTCTGTTCTTTGGCCTTAGCCAGCACCTCCTGAAAAGTTCCTTCCATAAATTTAATGCCTTCGTCAGCTTTGGCAGTTTGTTGCACAAGTTGCAGGAGCAGGAACAATGCTATGATCTTTTTCATGTATAGTTGATTTGGTAAAAGACAAAGTTAGCATTTGTGATTAAATCCTGGGAACAAAGTGAGAAAGTGGGAAAGTGAGCGGTTGCAATCTCATTTTCTCATCTGCTCACTTTCCCACTTTCTCTTTGCAAGTTTCTAGGTGGTAAAGGTGTTGTGTTCTGTTACCTTTGCCACATGCGCGAGGACAGGCAGCTTTATACTATTATAGAAATCATTAAAAACTATTCGGGTAAGGAACCTCTTAACCGATACCTGAAGAATCATTTTAATGCTCATCGTGAGATGGGTTCACGGGATCGCAGGCAGGCGGCAGATAGTATTTACAACTATTACAGGATTGGAAAAGCGATAGCAGGAAGACCAATAGAGGAGCGTATTGCAGTCGGAAATTATCTGTGCGCTGATTCTTTTTCTCCTGTGATGCAATATTGTATCGCGAAGTTTTTAGAGGCAATTGCCACTGATTCACAGGTTGGGGTAGTTGAAAAAATCCATAACGTGCAATCTTTATATACTGATTTTAAGACGAGCGATATTTTTCCATGCACTGAGAATTTATCAGGACAGGTTGATGCAGATGCTTTCACACTTTCCATGCTCAGGCAACCAAAGGTGTGGATACGGGTCCGGAGAAAGTATATAAAGGAAGTTACAGATGAATTAACAAAGGAAAATATTTCTTTCCAGGCAAGTGAAGAAAGTGAGCTTACCCTTGCTTTCGCTAGTTCCACTAAGCTGGATAAACTTAAAAGCTATGAAAAAGGATATTTTGAAATACAGGATTGGTCATCGCAGCAGACGGTTAATTATTTTAAGCCTGAACCGAAGCAACATTGGTGGGATGCCTGTGCCGGTTCAGGCGGAAAGAGCTTGCTGCTGCTCGATGCTGAACCCGAAGTAAGACTCACTGTCTCTGATTCGCGTGAATCCATACTGAATAACCTGAAGGAACGATTTCGTAAAGCAGGAATAAGAAGTTATGAAACCGTTCCGGCTGATCTCGCTGAGAGAAGTTCTGAAACTTTAAAGAGTAAGCTGTTCGATGGCATTATAGCTGATGTTCCCTGTACGGGTTCAGGTACATGGGCACGCACACCTGAATGGCTGACTACGTTTGGCAAGGAATCCATAAATAATTTTGTAAATCTCCAGCGCAGCATTGTCAGTAATATCATTCCGAATCTGAAGAAAGATCATCCGCTTATATACATTACCTGTTCAGCTTTGAAAGAGGAAAATGAGGGACAGGTGGAATGGATGGAAAGAGAATGTAAGCTCAAGGCTGTTGAATCAGCTTATCTGAAAGGATATGAAAGGGGAGGGGACACTATGTTTGTGGCAAGGATGGTTAAGAGATGAAAATGTTTACGGTTTACAGTTTACAGTTTACGTTGAACTCAGATCTGGCCCAACTGTAAACCGTAAACTGTAAACTGATTTTACTCCTTCACAAACCTACCCGTCCACAAACCATCCTTACCTGCCGCACGGAGGAAATAAAGTCCTTTGCTAAGCATGGAGACATCCATGATCATTTCGGATTTCGGATTTACGATTTCGGATTTTAGAACGGCCTCACCAAGTACATTATATATCTCAATGGATTTAATTTTCATTTGTCCATTACCAATTATCAATTCGTTTTGGGCGGGGTTGGGGTAGAGGAGTAGTGTGTTTTGTACTGACGGTTCTGGAATGCTGACACTTAGGCAAATGTCGAAAGCTGAATCGCCGCTTGTAATGTCAGTTTGGGCAGTAATTAATGAATCAGCAGGTGACGTATAGTTTAATTGATTAACCGTATCGCATATAAATGTACTGACATTCGTAGGGATATTTTCTTGTATACACCCGGAATTCCCGTTGGCATCGGTTTTTACAACGAATAGATTAGACCGTTGATTAGCTATGATGGAATCACCAGCTACAGCACTCATTATATATCCACCGTCTTTTGTTTGCCTTACGGAATATCCTGAATTTTGATAACCACCCCAGTATGATTTAGTCCATAATGTATCGCCGTATGAATCTGTTTTAATCAGGAATGCAGCAGATCTCGCAGTGGACCCTACAACTGTTGTACCAGCAAATATATATCCGCCGTCCGTGGTCTGTTCTACATCCTGCATGTCTTTTGCACCGGAAGACGTAAAATTCCTGGTCCAGAGCGTATCTCCTTTAGAATTTGTTTTAATGAGAAGAGCAGACGGTGGCAGCCCGGTATACAGGTTGTCGGTGTAAGCAGCTATAATATAACCTCCGTCAGAGGTCTGGCGAACACTTCTGCCAAGGTCATTATATTGGCGTGAATACCTCTTAACCCACTCAATAGTACCGGATGCATCTGTTTTAAGAAGCGCTATGTCCGGGTAAGGGTTAGATAAATTATCAGAACCTCCGCATAATATATATCCTCCGTCAGTTGTCTGTCTTACACAAAAAGCTTGATTACCGTGGATATTCCCAAGCATTTTACTCCAGGTGGTTTTTCCTGTCTTATCTAGTTTAATAAGCAGCATTTTATTATAATAAGAATTATCTCTGGCGGTTCCAGTCACAATGTAGCCACTATCGCTTGTTTGGCGGACACAGTAGGCATTGTATTTATTAGCTTGTGGCAGCGTTTTTGTCCAAACAAGTCCTCCTCCGTTATCAGTTTTCATGACGAATACAAAACGGTCATATGCTGAAGTTTCTTCTAAACCTGCAATAATATATCCGTTATCATACGTTTGTTGCACGGAGCTGGCAGTCCGGGAATTGGTATTCTTGTAATACTTAGCCCATGTCACATTACCCAGGTAGTCCATTTTAACCAGGTATGCATAATAAGGGTTGTGTCCCGCGTCAGCGGTTACACCTGCTATAATATATCCACTATCATTCGTCTGCTGAACGCATTTTCCCTCATTGAATTGATTAGAGGTAATTAGTTTCTGAAACGTCACCTGCCCCCATGCAACATGAGCAACAAGAAGCAAGAAAGCAGCAAGAAGAAGTTTAGGTTTTATCATTTTAGTTCAATGTTATTCAGTTCAAAGTTCAAAGTTACGGGAAATGTTGATTGTGCAAGGCGTTGAATAGCGAGGATTAAAATAAAACGCAAAGCCTTACTTTACAAGATCCCCATTCAGCTTCATCAGGTTGGTTTCTGAAAGCTTTGCATTATAACGTGCACTCACCAGTCTCACGATGGAGTTTTCAAAACCCGTTTGAGCAATGGTTAAATCAACGAAGGTGCTGAGGCCGACGCGAAAACGTTCCAGGGCAATGTTCATGCTCTCCCTGGCATATTGAATATTTTCTTCTTCTAATTTTAATATGGCTAAATTGTCTTCAAACTCGCGGAAGCCATTCATGAGGGAAGCCGATACGCCTAATTTTGTCTGGTTAAATTGCAGCTGGCTGTTTGTTACGCCCAGCTTTGCATTTTTCACCTGGCTGTTAATGACAAAGCCATTGAACAGCGGCATGGACGCCGTGAAGCCATAGTTGAAACCGAGATTCTGATTGAGCAAAACAAATCCGGCCTGGTTATCCGTTTTTGAATAAAGATAATTACCGGCAAGTGAAATAGTAGGATATCGCTGCGCTTGAATCTGTCGTAGGTTCAGCTCGGAAATCCTGATGTTTTTTTCCGAGAACAACAGCTCGTTGTTGCGCTGATAGACGGTTGCATTGAGCTGCTCTATCGTGGGATGATAAGAAATGATGACGGTATCTTCCACTCCGAATTTGGTATCCAGCGGGCGAGCCAGCAGCTGGTTCAGGTTAACCTTGGCCTCTTCCAGCAATGTCTGCTGTTTCAGCAAGGCAGAGCGTTGTGCATTCAAATCTACCTTCGCCTGCAGCAGATCAAGCTTGGCGCCGGAACCGTTTGCAAATTTCCTGTCGGCAATTTTCGCACGCTCTTCAGAAACGGCAATGTCTTCATGAAGGGCTTTTACAATCTCCTCCTGCTGAATGATGTTATAATAGGTTTGCACAGCCAGGACAATGGCATTTTCAATTTGAATTTTTAGGTTCAGCTCTCCCTGGGCTTCCAGCTCCGATAATTTATTTTTGGTGGCAAACATTTTGAAGCCGTCAAAAATGGTCCAGTTCAGGGCTACACCGGCATTTAAGTTATCTGTTTTAATATTGTCTTTATCCAGCTCCAGGCCGCTGGAATAGCTTTGCCTGGTCTTGTTAACGGCAGAGCTCTGGGTGGCATACGCATTTATCTCGGGCAGCTCGCCTGCATTACCGGGCGTGTTATTATTCTTGGCGATTTCCGTTTCATTGCGTGAAATAAGAATGGAGAAATTATTCTTCAGCAGGATTTCAACGGCTTTCTCCATAGTCATCAGCGTGTCCTGTGCCGGGGAGGATTGCAACGCTGAAAAGAAAGAAAGTATGAGAAGGACTAAAAATTTCTTAAGCCGGTACATGCTCATCAGGTTGAATTTTAACTTTTGAGTTTCGACTGTAGTTGATCACTATCAGGATAATACCGGCAAGTAAATACAGGTGATTGATCGGGCCTGCACCTAAGAATATAAATGAGAGGCCCCAATAGAAGATAGCAGCCCCGCCCATTACATATAATATATATTTTGCCATAGTGTAGATGGCCGGGATAACATACAAGGTGAGAATTAAAGAAAACATCAGCCCGCCGACGACTACAATTCCCATGGGGATACGGCTTTGCGCACCATTGCCCAAACCGATGGCAATAGGCAGGGCTCCCAATGCCGTGGCAATGCTGGTCATCAGGATGGGGCGGAGACGCATGGCTGAAGCTTCAATGGCTGCATCCGTGATGGAACGACCCGCTTCTCTCTGTTTATTGGCAAACTCAACAATAAGGATTCCATTCTTCGTTACCAGTCCAATGAGCATGATCATTCCGATTTCACTGAAGATGTTCAGTGTCTGGTTGAAGAGCCAGAGGGAAAGAACAGCGCCGGCTATGGCAAGAGGAACTGTAAACATAATGATGAGCGGATCAATAAAGCTTTCGAACTGTGCAGCAAGAATAAGATATATAAGAATAAGTGCGAGCACAAATGCAAACATGATGTTAGAGGAACTTTCAGCATAGTCGCGTGAAGGGCCGCTCAATGCCGTGGTGAATGAATCATCCAGCACTTTCTTTGCAATCCTGTTCATGGCATCTATACCATCACCGATAGTTTTGCCGGGAGCAAGGCCTGCAGATACGGTAGCCGCTTTGTAGCGGTTGAAGTGATACAATTGCGGCGGGCTGCTTTCTTCTTTTAGCTGAACAAGGTTGTCGAGCGGCATCAGCTCGCCTGCTTTATTGCGAACTAATATGGATTTCAAATCGAGCGGCTCTCCACGATCAGCACGGTTTACCTGGCCAATCACCTGGTATTGCTTGCCATTCATGCTGAAATAAGAGAAACGCCTTCCGCTCAAAGCAAACTGAAGCGATTGCCCGATATCAGAAACGGAAACACCTGTGGCATTGGCTTTATCCCTGTTCACCTCGAGATTGAGCTCAGGCTTGTTGAACTTTAAATTATAGTCAACGCCCTTGAAGGTAGGCTCTTTATTAGCTTCTGCCAGGAACTTGGGCAGGAATTGCCTGAGCTTTTCGAAATCCTGAGTTTGCAAAACAAATTGTACAGGAAGACTCGTTCGTGCTGCAAGACCCACGCTGATCGTTTGCTCCTGCAACACAAATGCTCTGCCCTCAGGGAAATATTTAAGATTCTTGTTGAGATAATCTGCAATCTGCTGCTGCGAGCGGTGACGCTGGTCAGGTTCAACAAGGCCAAGGCGCAGAAAACCTGTGTTCACAGCACCTGCACCTGCAAAGCTGGGCGCAGTGACGGTGAGGTCAATTCTTTTTTCAGGAATGGAGTCAATTACAAATTGTGACAACCGGCCCAGGTAATTCTCCATGTAATCATAGGAAGCTCCTTCAGGCGCAGTGATTGACATTCGAAGCAGGCTGCGATCCTCCAATGGGGCAAGCTCTGACTGCAGCAATGAACCGACACCAAAGAGCAGCAGTACGCAACCCAATGCTATTGCCCATCCAACCCAGCGCACCTTCATAAATGACTGCAGGGAATCGCGGTAACTGTTAATCATCCCCTCAAAGAAAGGCTCTGTCTTCAGATAAAACTTAGAATGCTTCTGAGTCTTTCTTGCAAGCAGCACGTTGAGCACGGGAGTAAGAGAAAGAGAAACGAAGGCTGAGATCAATACCGCTCCGGCCATGACAATTCCGAACTCTCGGAATAAGCGACCGGTGAATCCCTGCAAAAAGATGATTGGAAGAAATACAACGGCAAGCGTTAACGAGGTGGAGACAACGGCAAAGAAGATTTCATTGGATCCCTCCAAAGCGGCTTGCGGCGGCTTCATGCCGGCTTCTATCTTCTTATATATATTTTCCGTTACCACAATGCCGTCGTCCACCACAAGGCCTGTGGCAAGAACGATAGCAAGCAGCGTCAATATATTAATGCTGAATCCTGCCAGGTACATAATGAAGAAAGCGCCGATCAGGGAAACAGGAATGTCTATAAGCGGACGTAAAGCAATTATCCAATCCCTGAAGAATAAATAGATGATCACAACAACCAGCAGGAAGGCAATCATCAATGTTTCTTCTACTTCACTGATGGACCGTTTGATAAAACGCGTATTGTCAAGTGCAACGTTCAGCTGGTAGTCTTTCGGTACATCTTTTTTCAGCTGCTCGTAACGCTTGTAAAATTCTTCTGCAATGCTGATATAGTTGGAACCGGGCTGCGGCACCAATCCAAGGCCGATCATGGGCGTGCCTGATTCTTTCAGGCTTGTTTCCTCTATTTCAGGACCTAGCTGAGCATATCCCACATCTTTGAAACGAATAGTTGTATTGCTGTCAGAACGGAGAATGAGGTTGTTGAAATCCGCTTCTGTTGTCAGACGTCCGAGGGTTTTAACAGTGAGCTCCGTGTTATAGCCTTCAATCTTTCCGGCAGGCAGCTCAATGTTCTCCCTGTCAAGGGCATTCTGAACGTCAATGAGTGTAACATTCTTTGCATTCAGCTTTGCAGGATCCACCCACAGGCGCATAGCATATTTCTTTTCTCCCCAAATCTGGATGGTGCTTACACCCGGAATGGTCTGCAGGCGCTGCATGATGACATTCGTTGCGTAATCATCTACCTGCAAAACATTCTTCGTATTGCTTTGAACGGTAAGCGTAAGAATAGCATCTGAGTTGGCGTCTGATTTTGTAACCACAGGCGGAGCATCTATATCCTGCGGCAGCAGCCTGGCAGTTTGAGAAACTTTATCACGGGTATCATTGGCTGCTGCTTCAAGATCTTCTCCCAGCTCAAATTCAACGGTTATAATACTTACACCGAGAGCGCTCGTTGATGCAATGGAGCGGATGCCGGCGATGCCGTTGATTTGTTGCTCTAAAGGTTCGGTGATCTGTGATTCAATGATATCTGCATTCGCACCTGTGTAGTTGGTACGCACTGTGATGACAGGAGGATCGAGGGCAGGATATTCACGGATGCCCAGGAACTTAAAGCCAATACCTCCGAAAAGCACGATGATGATGGACATCACCATGGCCAGCACAGGGCGTTTAAGACTGACGGAAGCGAGACTCATATTTTAGATATAAAAAGATAGATATGAGAGAATGAGAAAGTGAGAAAGTGGGAAAGTGAGATGAATTCCCACTTTCTCACTTTCCCACTTTCTCACTTTTATTATAGACATAAACTATTTAACTGAAGTAATCTTCAATGGCTGATCAGGTCGCAGCGCCAGGAGGCCGGTCACAAGAACACTGTCTCCGGCTTCAAGACCCTTTACAATTTGTATGGCTGAATCATTTCTTAATCCTGTTTCCACATCGCGCGACACGGCAACACCATTCTTAGCAATAAATACTCTCTGGCCTTTTATCTGGGGTATCAATGCCTGGGTGGGTATCATCACGGCATCTTTAATCTCTCTCAAAGGCACTTCTATATGTGCAAAGGCGCCTGGCAGCACCTTACTTTCATTGTTCGGGCAGAGTGCACGGATGGTGAGTGACCGTGTGGAAAGATCAATGCTTGGCTCAATAGCATATACGCTGCCTTTAAATGCATCTCTCGAACCTTCTACGGTAAAAGTAATTTCATCTCCTGCATGAATCATATTCATATAACGCTCAGGAACGGTAAAATCAATTTTAACCGGGTTTATTTCCTGCATCGTTGCAATGCGTGTGTTAGCAATCAGGAAAGCCCCTTCACTCACTGTCCTTAAACCGATAACACCATCAAAGGGAGCCTTGATGTTCGTTTTTTCTATTTGCGCTTTAACAAGATCAATGTCAGCCTTGGCTGAGTTCACAGCGTTTAATGCAGCATCATAATCCTGCTGGCTGATGCCTTGTATTTTCAACAAGTCCTGCATGCGGACTTCATTTTTTTCTGAAAGCTCTTCCGATAGTTGTAGCTTTTTGAGCTGAGCCTGCAGGTCGCTGTCGAATATCTTTACAAGCATATCTCCTTTATTCACCTTAGCGCCTTCTTTAAAATAGATATGTATAACACGGCCGGCAATTTCATTTTTTATATCTGCCTGCTCATTGGCGATGACAGAGCCGGAAGCAATTATCTTATCTGTAATACTCTGCGGCTTCACTATATAGGCACTTACCATAAGGGGCTGGGCTTTGCCGCCTGCCGCAGGTATATTTGCAGGATCATTGCCTTTCATCATTCTCCTTACGACAAGGAAAGCAAGTAGTAAACCTATAGTTATAAAGAGAATTGTTCTAAACTTCATGTAGAAAAAGTTGCTAAGATAAAGGTTTAATAGAGCGCCAAAAAAGAGCTGCAAAGGTACAAATTGAAAATTGTAAGATGGTAAAGGAAGGGTGAAGTTTAAAAACCTCGCTGTTAATTAAACGTTAATACAAATTCCTCCCTAATTTAGGGCAGCAGGCGTCATTTTATTTTCTCTTATCCGGGTAGAATACTGTTGAATATATGCTTTAAGTTCAGTGAGCATTTTTTCCTGTTCAACGGGATATTTATCGATCACGTTATGCTCCATCATGGGATCTTCTTTAAAACGATAAACGGCAGTCAGCTTCTTTCCGTCAAATTGAATCATAAGATCATCTTTGAAAGCCTGGTAAACACCGGAAAAGCAATTTACGACAAGATGATCAGAGTTATGCAAAACACTTTTTCCAAATGAAAGAATGGTGTCGTTTAATCCCAGGTAATCAACCAGGGTAGGGAAGATGTCACATTGCTGTGCAAGGTCATTTCTGAAACCTATAAGAGATGAATCGGGTGTAAAGAAAATAATAGGAATGGAAAAGACTCCCTTTGTATTATTGTATTCTTTATAATAAGGATAGGTAGCAGCATGGTCAGCGGTAATGACAAAAACGGTGTTCTTATACCAGGGCATCTTGGATGCTGTCTCAAAAAACTTTCGTATGGACATATCCGTGTATTGCACTGCCTCATCATTGTCCTGCGGGCCTTTCTTAAAAGCATTCTTGTATCTATCAGGTAGCTTATAAGGATGATGAGAGCTGACCGTAAAGAGCTCGGTGTAAAAAGGCTCTTTAAATGTATTTATATTCTTTGCCCAGTATTGCATAAACTCTTCATCATATATACCCCAGGTGCCGTCATAGTCCGCGTCGTTGTTGTAATCCTTCTTACTATACGAACGTTCTACACCGGCCATATTCATAAAAGCTGAAAAGCCCATGCTACCTTCATGTGCACCATGAAAGAAAGAAGACTCGTAACCATGCTTTTTTAATACGCTTGGAATCGAATTAATCTGATCCGTAGAGTAGGGAGTAAGTACATACGCTTCTGTAAGAGAGGGAATGGATGCTGTAACAGAAGGAAGCGCTTCAATGGAACGCTTGCCATTTGCAAATGCATATTTAAAAGTAAGTGAGTGCGGAATGAGCGAATCTAAGAAAGGCGTGAAGAATTGGTAATCCTTTCTCTGGTCATTTAATGCGCCGACAAATTCCCTGCTCAGGCTTTCAACAACAAAGATGACGACGTTTTTCTTACGCAATGAATCAACACCTGTATGATACGATTGAATAGGGTTGTAAATTTTGGAAGCGTCTTCAAGCGTTGGGAAATAAGTAACTGGAGGTATTTTTATGTTGCCAAAGGTGGTGAGAATAGTAAACGGTGTATTGAGCACAAGTGTCATGTTGCCGGGCTTGCTTACATAATCTCCGGCATAGCTCATATTAATAGGTCTTGTGCTTGGCACAAAGCTTCCGCGCGCAATGCCCAGCCACACGCCCCCAATAAGGGGAAATAACAAAAAGTCAATAGCAAATAGTTTCCAGCTGAAAGGTTTCTTTTCCGGCATGGCAATGTATTTATAGGATCGGATAAGGAACCATATAAATACTACAATGATGATGGTGACGAACCAATATGAGGCAATAAACTTGCCGATACTATATAGAAGGTGTGTGTCATTCCCGAATTCAAGAAAGAAGGAAGCATTTGTTCTTCGAAGGATAAAAGGAAAGTAAGCACAATCAATAAGGTTGGCCAAAATGCCAACGCCATTGCTGAACAGGAAAATTACTTTTGCTACAAGCTGGTAAGTTTTATTGTACCTGAAGTTAAAAGGCAGCAGGAACATAACAATGTAAACGCCGTTCAGGTACATCAATATAGAAAGGTCAAAGCGAATGCTGCCTCTCAAAAGGGGGAAGATTTCAGAAAACGTAATGGATTCGAAATAGCTCCTGTTAAATGCCCAGAATAAAAGCCGGCATGCCTGGTAAATGACCATTAGCAGCAGCATGCGCTTTACCAGCATTTTTATAAAACCCATATTCGGATATGTAAAAGAAATTTTGGTGTGCAAAGTTACATTTTGAAGTCATGATAGCTGTAGTCAGACCAAAAGTAATAAGTCAGCTTAAACCATAAACCTATCCAGATAAGATCATAGGGCACATAATGCATACATATAGAATAAGCACTACTATGTGTTTTTCCTATGTTTTCTATCTGCCTATGTGGTGAAAAAATTGAACTGTCCTATTACCCACAAGCAGTAATAACCAGGAAGTTGCAGTCAACTTTACTTCTGTGCGCCATAACCTTTACTTGTTTTGCCATAAAACTACTTCCGTTTCTAAGGATCTTATTTTGATTTATCTTCAGTTAACACTGTTCAGTCACAGGCTTTTCAATATTTGAGACAATACTTAACCTGCATGGCAGAACACCAACCCGTTTGGCAGCAACCTTTAAATTGCAGGCTAAAAGATGAACAGTGTTGCGCACAACTTTTCAAATTTTGCGCGCAATATTTGAAATATTGGTTGAAGCCTTTGAACTGTTGTGCGCAACTTTTGAAATGTTGCGCCCAAGCCGGTAGGGCTTCGCACAAAATTTGAAGTATTGCGATGAAAATTTCAAAAACATCGCGCAATATTTGAAATATTGCGCACAACACTGATGATATTGATTGCAAAATTTTCAGTGTTGCGCACGGCTTGTACAGTTTTCGCCATGCAGGGATGAAGCATGGCGCAATATTTCAAAGGTTGGTAGCAATATCTCAAATATTGCGCACGAAATTTGAAGTATTGCGCGCAAAATTTTTAAGTTTGATAGCAACACTGATAAGATTGCGCACAATTTTCAGCCTGATGGGAAAAGAAGTTTGAAATTTGAGTGAAATTTTGGTCATGAATTAAAAGCGTTGTATTGAAAAAATAAAAGTCTTCAGTTGGCAATCAGCAGTCCACATTTCGCGTTGGAGCTAAATTAATACAAAGTGAAAACTGCCGACTGAAGACTGTTGACTCGGGAATTAGAATCAACAACTCTTTTACGACATCACCGAGAATGAGTGGTTTTCATTTTCAAATAAGCTTGTAATTCTTAAACTCACCGATATGGTAGCCCGTCTTTTTCCGAACCCAGTTTATAAAACGGACTCGCGGTGAGGCTTTTTGTGCCAGGTCTTCCCTGAATGTAAACTGCCAGTCAACTTTGTTTATGCGGTCTTTCATTACAGCCGGGTGAGTGCCTGTGTATTTCGAAAGATTATCAATGTTCGTATAATCGTACTCCAGCACTTCATCATGGTTTTCTTCAATCCATTTGTCGCCATGCCAAAGCTTATCGAAGGCAACCTTCTTTTGTTTCTGAACCGTTGGCTTTTTAACCCATCCGTAGTGAAAGATAGTAGCATCAACAAATTTCACCTTCAGCTTTTCACTGTTTTTCCGGAAGCTCATAGCATCTGACCAGGAACGGATGTTCTTATCGTTACGAATAACACGAACTTCTTTTTTAATCCATCTATGAGAATCAGCTATATAGTCGTACGTGCCGAAGAAGTTAATGTGATTGAACAGCAAGCCCTCCACGTGTTTATCTTGCAGGTATAGTTCCATTGCCGCCTTAATCTTAGGGAGGTCATCTTCGTGAAATACTTCATCTGCCTGCACATAGAATGCCCAGTCGCTGTCCGGAGCAATGGCATCGAATGCTTTATTGGTTTCAACAGCCAGCACACGTCCGCCGACCCGCAAAGAATCATCCCATACTGTTTTGATGATTTTAATTTTGGGTGAGTTGATGGAGCGGATCAATCCTAAGGTATCATCGTCTGAGTTGCCAACAGCAATAACAAGCTCATCACATAAAGGAAGTATGGAAAGTATGCTCTCAACTACAGGATAATCGAAGCGAACTGCATTACGGACAAATGTAAAACCGGAAACTTTCATCTGATCATTTTAAAAATATCTGCCACTTACTTTATGCTTAAAGCTAAACATCGTTGTCTTAGGTCTGACTTCATTGCGATTGATGCAAAACCTGTTCTGCTTCCAATCCTGCGCCCCAAATATAGTAGTTACGGCAAATTTAAAACCGGAATCCGGCATCAGCCTCATGGAATATTCATTGTAAGCGCCAAAAGGATAAGAAAACGTCAACGGTCTTTTTTCCAGCAGAGATTCAAGGTCACTAAAGCAGCCCATTATTTCCTTCCTGTTCATCTCCTCGGATGCTAGCTTAAGATCTACATGATGCTGCGTATGGCCACCGAACTCAATGCCATAGGCATCCATTTCGCGAATCTGTTCTTTAGTCATTAAATCCAAAGCAGGTTCTCCTTCCCTGATGCTCCATTCATTGCGGGTGTACCCGGTTACAAGGAATATGACTGCTTTAAAACTGAATTCTTTGAGAATAGGAAAGAGGATACTATAGTTGTCAGCATAACCATCGTCGAAAGTGATTATAACCTTCTTAGGATTACCTGGTTCTCCATTTGATTTCTCAAGGTCTCGGAATGTGATGGTTTGGTAATTGTTTTTCTTCAGCCATTGCATCTGGTTACGGAAATTTCTTTCACTAACGTATGTCTTGTGACGACCAATCGGGCTCTTGCCGTTGACAACACGATGGTAAAGCAAAACAGGAAGCGGTTGTGAATCCATTTTCTGATAATTTTTCCGGCGCAAATGTACATTTCTTTAACATTTACAGATGAACAAATCTATTCGTATTTCACTTATAACCACTAGCTTCGCCGCCTCAAATAAATAATATGAAGAAGATAATAGTGTTAATCCTTTCAGGATGTGTTTTAATGATGAATGCCTGCAACAACAAAGGCAAGGATAATGTTTCGTCAAAAGATGCAATGACTGCCAATATTGACACAAGCTTTAGCCCCGGCAAGGATTTTTTCTCTTATGCCAACAATGGATGGTTTAAGAATCATCCTATTCCTGCCTCAGAGACCAGCAATGGTTTGTGGAGGATGATATTGGATACGCTCAATGACGATATCCGTAAGATATGCGAGTCTTCAGCCGTAGCTAATGCAGAGAAAGGCAGCAACAAGCAGAAGATCGGCGACTTTTTCTTTTCAGGCATGGACACCATGGCAATTGAAAAGGCGGGAATCTCTCCTTTGTCGGATGAACTGAAGTCTATTGATGCTATTAAAGATATCAATTCACTCATGAGTGTGGCTGCCCATCAGCATAGTATTGGGTGCGGTCCTATGTACAACTTTTATATCAATGCCGATGATAAGATCAGTGCAAAGAATGCTATTTTCTTCTGGCAGGGAGGGCTTGGCTTGCCTGAACGGAATTATTATTTCGATACAGATGCACGCACTGCTAACATACGCAATGAATATTCAAAACATCTGAAAGCTATGTTCCTTCTTTATGGTGATGCAGATGCGAAAGCGACGAAAGAAGGAGCATCCGTATTGAAGGTGGAAACAGCCTTGGCTAAAGCAAGCAGGAAGATAGAAGATCTGCGTGATCCTTATAAAAATTATAACAAGATGACATTGGATACTTTCAACAAGCTTACACCTTCCATACATTGGAGTCAGTTGCTCGGGGAAAGCGGCATCAAAGGTGCAGATACTGTTATCATTGGTCAGCCGGAGTTTTTTACTGCACTTGAGCAAAATCTTAAAGCATTTTCTTTGGATGAATGGAAGACCTATCTGCGTTGGAACCTGATTAACTCTTTCGCTGATTACCTGAATAAGGATATAGATGCTCAAAACTTCCATTTTTATCATACTGTTATGACAGGCCAGCAGGAGCAGAAGCCAAGATGGAAAAGGGTAGTGGAGCAAACCAACAGTTCTCTTGGTGAACTGATTGGACAGGTTTATGTAAATGAATATGTTCCTAAAGGCACTAAGGAAAAGCTGCTGGAGATCGGCAATAACATCCGTGATGTGTATGCAGAACGAATCAAGAAGCTTGACTGGATGAGCGATGCAACCAAGCAGAAAGCGCTCAGCAAGCTGAACAAAATTATTATGAAGGTTGGTTATCCTGACAAATGGAAAGATATGAGCAACCTCACCATTGACAGAAGTTCGTATTGTTCTAATGTTATCAAAGCTAACCAATGGGCGTTCGACTATATGATTAAGAAATTCGGCAAACCCGTTGATCGAACCGAATGGGGCATGGAGCCGCAGACTTACAATGCTTATTACAATCCAACGAACAATGAAATCGTTGTTCCTGCCTGCAATATCATGGTGCCGGGCTTTGAAGGCCGAATGCCTGATGATGCTGTCCTTTATGGAATTATCGGAGGTTCCACCTTCGGTCATGAAATCACACATGGTTTTGATGACCAGGGCAGCCAGTATGATGAAAATGGGAACTTAAGTAACTGGTGGACTTCCGAAGACAGCGCCCGGTTTTTTGCGAAAACGAAAATGATCGTTAACCAGTTTGGAAACTATGTTGTGCTGGACAGCATGCATATTAACGGCAGTTCCACACAAGGCGAAAACATTGCAGACCTTGGAGGCGTCATTCTCGGCTATGAGGCATTTAAGAAAACTCCACAGGGCAAGTCCAATGAAAAGATCGGAGGATTGACTCCTGACCAGCGTTACTTTCTTGCTTATGCCTATGCATGGATGATTAATATGCGCCCTGAATCTGTTGCCCGGCAGGTGAAGAGCGACGTTCACTCGCCGGTGAAGTATCGGGTTAACGGCCCCTTGAGCGATGTTCCTGAATTTTATACTGCCTTCGGTATCAAACCCGGTGACGATATGTATAGAGCAGATTCCCTGCGTGTAAGGATTTGGTAATATTAATGGCATACTTATGGCATATTAAACGGGATGCGACTTAAGTTTAAATTCCTGGAAAAATATGCTATAAAGTTACCCGAATGGGTAATTCCTGTCGTGGCATTGTTCGGCGGCGCTATTTTTCTCTTTACCCGCATTGCGCATGAAACTATATATGAGCAGGAAATAGATGCGGATAATAACATACTCAAATTTCTTTCCACCAATGTGGTCAATCCGCACCTGACTCCTTTTATGAAAAGAGTGACCTATATGGGTTCCGCCACCTTCCTGCAAGTGGGCTACGGAGTTTTGGTGATTATTTTTCTTCTGAATAAAAATTATAAACGATGCATCGAAGTTGCCGTAGTGGGTTCAAGCGGACTGCTGGTCAACCTGGCCATGAAATATTCTTTTCATCGCCTGCGTCCGCCCGATCCGCTGATTGATCCATTAAAGACCTTTAGCTTTCCGAGCGGTCATGCCACATCGGCCTTTATTTTTTATGGCCTGTTAGTTTACCTGGTCTGGAAAACGACTATCGGATATCATTATAAAATAACAGCAGGCATTCTATTAATCAGCCTTTCTCTCCTCATTGGCTTCAGCCGTGTTTACCTGCGCGTACATTATCCCAGCGATGTTTCTGCAGGACTACTCATCGGTTTTGCATGGCTATTGCTTCTCATCACCCTTATGGAACGCATTAAGAGAGAAGCAAAACAAGAGGCTGTTAAAGAAACCATACAGGAACAGGGTCAGCTATTGAGCTCCGAGGTGGCTGAATCTTTGAAGGAAACCAAGTAGTTTTGGCAGATTGCTTACTTTAGCTGACGGTATCTTGGGGAAGATGCCTTTTAAGGAGCTTTTCTATTGCATTATTTGCCGTTGCTATCCATATATATATAACGAAAACAGAATCATGAGATCACTTTTTACTAAAAACATTTGTGTCTTTCTACTTTCATTCCTGGCCTTGTTTATGTCTGCCCGGGAGGGAAATGCGCAGGGCACATGGGCTGAATTAAACAATGTAGCACCCTATGCTAATGGCGGTGTCATGCTTTTGCTTACAGACGGCACTGTAATAGCAGTAAATTATGCCGATACGTATTGGTCACGGCTTACTCCGGATGCGAACGGCAGCTATGTTAACGGCACATGGGATGTAATTACGCCGATGAATGACACGCGCCTTTACTTTTCCTCGCAGGTGCTGCAGGACGGCAGGGTGTATGTGGGAGGTGGAGAATACGGTACAGGTGGAGGACGCGGGGAAATATATAATCCGCTCTTCGATTCATGGACGCCGGCAGGGCCGATGCCGGTCAGGGATAGTATTTTTGATGGAAACTCCATGTTGCTCCCGGATGGAACGGTGTTACAGGCCCTGGTAAAGTCTGATTCTGATGCATCATGGATGGGAAGAGGAAACCTCATTTATGATCCGGTCACGAACTTATATAAAGCGGCGCCTAATTGCAAAGGAGGCAGGGAAGAAGCTTCCTGGGTTAAATTACCCGACAATAGTATTTTATTAGCCAACAGCTTTGGCACCACTTCTGAACGCTATATACCTTCTTTGGGCAAATGGATCAAGGACGATGACCTGCCCGTAGATTTATTTGATTTCATGATAGAGTGCGGCCCCGGCTTTTTGCTGCCCGACGGGCGCGCCATATTTTTCGGTGCTTCCGGCCATACTGCGTATTATACTCCTTCCGGCTCACTTGCTCATGGCAGTTGGGCTGCAGGCCCCGACATTCCTGATGGCAAAGGCATGCCTGATGCAGCAGGCGCTATGATGCGGGATGGGAAAATTCTTATCGCCGTTTCACCCTTAGAAACGCCCAACAATACTTTTCCATTTCCAACTTCGTTATATGAGTTCGACTACCTGACAAACGCCTATACACAGGTGAAGACAATAGGCGGCCACGATACCCTGTCCATTCCAAGCTATATGACCAATATGCTGGATCTTCCTGACGGCAATGTGCTGTTTGGGATATTGCAGGAAAAACAATATCTTATATACTCTCCTGCAGGCGCACAGCTTGCAGCCGGCAAGCCTGCTGTCCATGATGTAAATGAAATAAGCTGCGGCACCTATGCCATTACAGGCACTCAGTTCAACGGCATTTCAGAAGGCGCTGTGTATGGCGATGACTGGCAGATGGCCACCAACTATCCTATTGTGCGTCTCACGCAGGGCACAGACGTGTATTATGCACGCACCTTTAACTGGAACAGCACAGGAGTGCAGCGCGGTGCCCTCCCTGACACAGCGCAGTTTACAACGCCTGCAACAGTGCAGCCCGGAACTTACGACCTGGAAGTAATTGCTAATGGCATTGCCTCAGATAAATTTACTTTTCATGTATGTCCCGTAGGATTGGAGTCCCTTATGCAAGCGGATGAGAATAGCATTACGGTTTACCCTAATCCTGCCAGTGATAAAGTAAAGATTCAATTCAACAGCAAATATTCAGGCGCTTATATAGCGAGGTTAACAGATATCACAGGACGTACCGAACTTGAAAAAAACGAAAATGCCGTAAGGGGAATTAACAACCTTGAGCTTACTCTCGATTCCCCTGCAAAAGGTATTTATTGCCTCACTCTTATTACAGCCAAGGAAGTTAGGCAAAAGCTAATAACGATTGAGTGAGGCAATGGGATATAGGGAAATAAAGGAATAAGGGTAATGGGGCTATCCTTACATCCCTATTTCCCTATTTCCCTATTTCCTTATTCCTAAAATCACCGTTTCAAATCCCATTAAGGCTAATCCTAAAACCAGGAACAGGCACGGCAGGAATATCCGGAAGCCATAGATCTGAATAGGGGCAATGAGAATAAGGGTGCCGTAAAAAATCAAGATAAAGAGGTGCATGAAGCTTTCAGAATGTTTAGCTGGTACTGTCTTTTTAAAATAGCTGATGATATAAATAAAATAACCCGCCCACATCATTATCCAGTGCGGGCGTACTTGATAATTGGAATCTAACACAGGCAGGAACCCGAGACAATAAAGTATTTTCTTTCCATAGTAACCTAAATAGGGGAGAGGCTCTTTAAGCAGGGAAATTTCATTTTCTCTTTTTATGTAATCGAGAAAGCTGCCGTTAACAGGAAGGAATGCAAAGTCACCCGTCACGAGATAATTTCTTAACGGCAATAGCAACAGGATCATGAAACAACAAAGAAGCATGAACCAATAGTCTTTGATATTGATTTTTTTAAGAAAAGATAAGGCTGCAAGGAGCAAGGAAAATAAAATAGTAAACGGGAGAATATTAGGCCGGGTAAGTGTAGAAACACCGAGAAACAATCCTGCCACAAGCTGCATGAAAGGTGTGCTCTTCCTGATATTGAGCTGAAAGAAATAGAAAAACAGCACAACTGTGAGGAGGGCCAGGTTTTCGCTTAACAGACGGAAGGAATAGTTTTTGAAGATGTCTGCAAAGCCAAATAGAATCAAGGTGAACAGGAAAATCCATGCCGTAGTGTTTTTCATCCTGTGACGGAATAAGAAGTAAGTTACAGCAACAGCAAACCCCAAAAGCGCGCTTTGAATGATATAGATAGCAGTAGGGCTATTATTAAAGAAAAGAAAGCAGGCAGCAACAAAATAATTATAAAGAAAACCGGCAGGCCAGAGATAATTTCCCTCAACTGATTTTATTAAAAGACCATTTTCTTTAATATCCAACCCATAGCGGGCATAAAAATTCCAGTCATCAGTGCCCGTTAATAATTCCTGGAGTGAATATTGATTTAAGCTTACACGAATGAAAGCGGCAAGGGTGAAAATTGAAATGCAGAGGAATAGTAAAAGCACATCTGCCTGGCTTTGTTTCTTCATAGTTGCAAGGGCGGATGTCAAAGGTAATTGCTTTAAAATTTAAACGGCGCTACCCTATAAACTATCCGCTTTCATTTGACCCGGTTTACCGGTTGAAAAAAAAATTAATGAAATGTTTGGTGGAATAAGATATTTCAATATATTTGCAACGTTTTGTGTTCATGTTTTTCGTAAGGGAGAGGCTCCTCAGGCTTCTCCCTTTTATTTTTAATTATATCTGCAGCGCTTAATTGCAGGGTAATTCTTTTATCTACGAATTACGAATAAATACGAATATACGAATGGAGCCATTTGAGATTCGTACCTCGATCGAAAAAGAAAAACGCCCCCTGTTGCCAAAGAGCGTTTAGATATATATCATTCAGAGAGGTAAAACAGAAATATGCTTACCTGATGATAAAAGGTATATGGGGCATAAGGAAATAAGGGCAAAAAGTTACCTTATCTCCCGTATATCCTTATTACCTTATACCTTTCTATTAATAGCGATTGCCACCGCCGCCGCCATAACCGCCGCCACCGCCGCGATTACCGCCGCCGCTGCCGTAGCCACCACCCCTGTTGAAGTTTTTGCGGGGAGGACGATCGCCTTCCACACGTGGGCGCGCTTCGTTTACAACAATCTTGCGTTCCATGAATTCAGTTTCATTAAGGGCAGCAATGGCTGCATTGGCAGCAGCATCATCAGCGATTTCAACAAAGCCAAAACCTTTTGAGCGGCCCGACATTCTGTCCGTGAGTACTGTAGCAGAAACGATTTCTCCATACTGAGAGAATAAATTTCTCAGATCATCATCCGATACTCGGAAGTTTAAATTACCAACGTAAATTTTCATTCGATACTAGTTTAGAGTTTAAGATTTAATATAGTGAATTAGGGTAAACGGGATAGGAGGGGAGTTATTTATCTGGTTAGTTCTTTATGGAGAATAGTTTTTCTGTACTTGTTTAGTGACAAAGGTAATATTTCATTTAAATGGTGCAAAATTTATTATTTTGGGGTTGGATAGGTCTTTTTACCACATAGGCACATAGATTCATAGGAAAAACACATAGATGGCCTTATACTATGTGTACACCTTATGTGACCTATGATTCTATAGGGATTTTTTAATGCATCGCATTTACTTTGTATTTGTGAGTCACTTTTTGAAATTCTTCCCACCTTTTTTGAAATTCTTCCCATCTCCTTTCAGAAAAGACCGGTCTTTTCAATAGAGTTACCTGTCTCCTTTCAAATTCTTCCCATCTCTTTATCAAATCTTCCCCACCTCATTGAAAGGATACTCATCTTTTCGACATGGTTACCCATCTCCTTTGACATTCTTCCCATCTCCTTTTAAAATAGACCTGTCTTTTTGATAGGGTTACCTGTCTTTTTTGAAGGGATTCCTGACCCTTTATTAAAGATACCTGTCTTTTTCAGGGAGTGTAAGGATTTTGAATAGTATTGGTGTTATTAAAAGTTTACAGTTTACGGTTCCGCTCCGATCCTCGCATAACCGTAAACCGTAAACTGTAAACCGTAAACATTCTGAGTAAAAGTTTATTACCTTTGAATAGCAATTTAAAAACACAACATGGGGAAACTTTACACAACACTGCTACTGGTTTTCTGTTTCTGTTATGCATCGGCGCAAAAGCCGGTTGCCTATATAAAATATCAGATTCCTGACAGCTGTTCTCCTGTCTGTGGGCAATTTCTCGACTCTTCAGCAAATAATCCAACTTTATGGTTATGGACTTTTACCGGTCCTCAATCTTTTACAACTACAGCTCAACACCCCGGGGTACTATGCTGGGACAGTGCAGGTACTTATTCTGTAAAGCTTGTTGTTTCAAATTCATTCGGAAGTGATAGTACCAGCTTACCTTATTTTAAGGTTCTTCCTTTGCCTCTTGAGCCTAATATTAAATTCTCAAATGATACCATTTTTGTTTTATACGATAGCAGCTATAAGAGCTATCAATGGTATAATGGTGGCGGGCCAATTCCCGGAGATACTAGTTCATTCCATGTTGGGCTGTGCATACCGGGATTGGGATTAGCTATTACTAATAGCTTTGGGTGTTCCATCGGAATAATTGTCTGTCCGGGTGCTGTAGAAACCTATTCCAAACAATATATATCCATAACACCCAACCCCGCCAATGACCAACTAATCCTTCATTCCTCCGAAAACATAGACGATGGAGTAATTTCAATAACCAATGTGCTGGGTCAGCTTGCAGCGCCTGTCATGCATGAACAAAGAGGGGCAGAGGTGCCTATAGATGTTTCTGGGCTTAGGCCGGGTATTTATTTCCTGCGGCTGCAAAGCAAAAGCGGCGTCTTCATAGAGAAGTTTGTAAAAAATTGATTGTACGAATCCCGCACGTGCGGGACGAATTTACGAATCGCGCCATTCGTAAATTCGCAATGATTCGTTATTCGTACAACATTATTCAAAATCCTCATACAGCAAATACTTCTTCCGTATCTTTTTATACTGCCAAAGTCCCGGCTGCCATGACTTGCGGATTTCTTCTTCGGGAGCGCCGTTTTTAATTTGCTCTTCCAGCTTTGCAGTGCCGGCCAGCTTAAGGAAATAAGGAGTGAAGAATTTCTTTTTATCAGGATATGCCTTGTACATGCCATCCAGCCACTGCAGGTTGATCTGGCGGAAGCTGGTTATATATAAAGTGCCGTATTCGGTGAGGTCAACGCCTTTGCATAAGGTGTCCTGGTAAGGAGGATGGTTGGCAACACCGGCTATGCTTTTAGGGGTGAAGGTAAAATGGCCTTCCTTAAAGCCGGGAAAGCCGATCATTTGAAATGGCTTGTCAGTGCCCCTGCCAACGCTGATGGGCGTGCCTTCAAACAGGCAAAGGGAGGGATATAGATAAACAGAAGCCATGTCGGGCAGGTTAGGGGAGGGCTTTACGGGCAATTGGTACAGATCAGCATGGGTGTAGTTTTTTATCTTAATAATTTTCAAATCGCATTGCACGCCGTTTTTCAGCCAATGTTCGCCGTTCAGCATCTGAGCGTATTCGGCCACAGTAAGTCCATGCACAATGGGAATGGGAGTTAGCCCCACAAAGGACATATATTCTTTTTCCATCACAGGCCCGTCCACATAAAACCCGTTTGGATTGGGACGGTCAAGAATTATGAGTGGCTTCTTTTCTTCCGCACATGCTTCCATGACATACTGCAGGGTTGCTATATAGGTGTAAAAGCGCACTCCCACATCCTGTATGTCAAACAGCACAGTCTCCACGCCGGCCAGGTCAACTAAAGTGGGCTTAACGTGCTTTCCATAAAGGGAAACAACCTGCAGGCCGGTCTTTTCATCCATGCCGCTCTTTATTTTACCACCTGCTTCTGTATTTCCGCGAAAGCCATGCTCAGGAGCAAATACGCACTTTATCTTTATATGCAGAGAAAGAAGACTGTCAACCAAATGCGTATTGCCTATCATGGATGTCTGGTTGGCAACGATAGCAATGCTTTTACCCTGGAGAAAAGGAAGGTATTGATCGGTCTGATCTGCACCAACCTTGAGCTCAGCAGCCGTTTTCTTTACAAGTTCCTTTGGCTGAGCAAATGCATGCGACGCATTAAAAAAAGACTGTATAAAAAAGAAGATGCAAAAGTATCTCGCCAACTTCATTTATTTAGATTTGCCAATGAATTAAGAGTTTGCAATATTACTAGTTATCTTAAAACTAAATTAGTGGTGAATGGATAAGTTATACGTTATGAGTTATACGGGATCGCCGTATAACGTATAACTAATAACATATAACTGCTCAATACATGAATTACGAACTATTCATAGCGCGTCGCATCCTTTTTTCAGATAGCAAATCTGAGGCCATCTCGCGTCCCGTTGTTCGTATTGCCATTGCCGGCGTTGCTGTGGGTTTTGCCGTTATGATTCTTGCCATTTCTATCGTTACGGGTTTTAAGAAGGAGATCAGGGAAAAGGTTATCGGTTTCGGATCACATATACAGATCAGTAATTTCGACAAGAACAATTCCTATGAATCTACGCCCCTGGACAAGACGCAGGTAAATGTTGCAAAGTTGCAGGCCATAGAAGGCGTTGCTCATATACAGGAGTTTGCCACAAAAGCCGGAATCATTAAAGCATCCAATGATATAGAAGGAGTGGTGGTGAAAGGGGTGGGCATGGACTTTGACTGGACATATTTCAGGGAGAGGCTGGTGTCGGGATCGGTCATTCCTCCCTTAATGAGCGACGGAGTTTTAATTTCAAAAATAATAGCAGACAAGCTTCGGCTGAAAATCGGAGATAAGGTCATTATCTATTTCATACCACAGTACAATCGTCCGCGCCCGTTTTATGTTTCAGGAATATACCAGACAGGACTGGAGGAATTTGATGATAAGTTTGTCCTGGTTCACATTGATCATATACGCAAGCTAAACAACTGGACGGATCAGCAAACGGGGGGCTACGAAATAGCCATTAAGGATTTCAACAGGCTCGGTGAGCTGAGGGATAAGATCTATGAAAACACCGATCCGCAGCTGGATGCAAGGTCTATCAATAAAATATATCCGCAAATATTCGGATGGCTTGACCTGCAGGACATAAACGGAGTGATCATCATTACGCTTATGCTTCTTGTGGCAGGTATTAATATGATTTCAGCCTTGATCATTATCATCCTTGAGCGTGTAAAAATGATTGGGATGTTGAAAGCCATGGGATCGGAGAGTCTTTCCATCAGGAAGATATTTCTTTATGTATCGGCTTTCCTTATCGGCAGGGGATTGCTTATTGGAAACATTATTGGCGTTGGCCTGTGCCTGTTGCAGAACAACTTCCACTTTGTTCATTTAGATCAGCAGTCTTATTATATCTCTTATGTGCCGGTGAGTCTTTCGGCTACGAATATTTTATTGCTTAATGCGGGTTCTCTTATTGTCTGCGTTCTTATGATGATTCTGCCTACGCTGATTATTACGCGGATAAGTCCGTTGAAAGCGATTCGCTATTCTTAATGTTAAACCACAGAGGCACTGAGACACAGTGATTATTTCTCTGTGCCTTCGTGTCTCTGTGGTTAAGAATCAGAAAGGAGTTATTAAATTTGCGCGCCATTTTAAATTAATCAGAAACAATGTCAGCCAACCCGAAGAAGAAGTATTGTGAAAACGTTTTAGAGTCCATTGGTAATACTCCGCTTATCAAGTTACATAAAGTTGTGGAGGGTATTCCTGCAACCGTTTTTGCCAAGGTGGAAACTTTTAATCCCGGCAATTCCATAAAGGACAGGATGGCGCTCAAGATGATTGAAGATGCTGAGAAGGCAGGCAAGATTAAGCCCGGCGGAACCATCATTGAAGGAACATCAGGCAATACAGGCATGGGCCTTGCCATTGCAGCCATTGTAAAAGGATACAAGTGCATTTTTGCAACAACGGATAAGCAATCGAAGGAAAAGGTAGATGCGCTCAAGGCATTCGGTGCAGAGGTAGTTGTTTGCCCTACAAACGTAGAGCCCGAAGATCCCCGCTCTTATTATTCTGTTTCCGCAAGATTGAGCAAGGAGATTCCTAATTCATTTTATCCAAATCAGTATGATAACTATTCCAACACCGTGGCAAACTATGAGCAGACAGGGCCTGAGATATGGGATCAGACAGATGGCAAGATCACCCATCTAGTCGTTGGAGTAGGAACAGGGGGAACCATTAGCGGAACGGCTAAGTTTCTTCGTGAAAAGAACCCTAACATTAAAGTATGGGGCATAGACACCTATGGTTCTGTATTTAAAAAGTATAAGGAAACCGGCATCTTCGATAAGAAAGAGATTTATCCTTATGTAACGGAAGGGATAGGAGAAGATTTCCTTCCAAAGAATGTTGATTTTAATCTGATAGATCTTTTTGAAAAGGTGACCGATAAGGATGCTGCACTCATGACAAGAGAGATTGTGAGAAAAGAAGGTATCTGGGTTGGAAACAGCGCCGGCTCAGCCATAGCAGGCCTGATGCAGCTGAAAGACAAGTTAAAACCCACCGACGTTGTTGTAGTTATTTTCCACGATCATGGCACACGTTACCTGGGCAAGATCTTCAATGATGACTGGATGCGCAAGATGGGCTATATTGACAGGAAAGGTATGACAGCGCAAGACATCGTTGCATCAAGAAAAAACATTGAGCTCATAACCATTGAGAAAAGCGAAACCATCGGCAATGCATTAAAGCTTATTACGTCAAATAATTTCTCACAGATTCCGGTTACTTCAGACGGGCGTATAGTAGGTTCCATCCATGAAAACCTTGTCTTCAACAAGATACTGGAAAACCCTGATGCAAAGCTTGAAGCGGTAGAAAGCATCATGCAGGCTGCATTGCCTTACGTTGACATAACCACTCCCGTTGACGATCTTTCAAGAATGATTTCAGATGACCGTAGCGCCGTGTTGATTAAAGACTTTAAAGCCGGACAAAACTACATTATCACCAAAAGTGATATTGTTGAGGCGCTTGCTAAAGGTTGATATTAGAAGTAATTGTCAATTGACTCCAGGATTTTTTCTTCGTTGCTTGCAGCGCTTATGGGTTCTTTGATTCCTTTTGCTGATAATGCGCTTAGCGACAGTTCAAGATGTGTGAGGTTGTGATCAACCTTTGATATTTTTACATTCAGCAACAAGTCTTTCCTGAATCTTCTCTTTAGTATAGCCTCAACGAGACCTTCTTTTTCATCCAGCAACAAGACCTCATAACCTTTTAGCTTCAACAGTTTCTGAAGAAGGTTTATAACCGAATCATAAGGGTAGAGAAGCCTGACGGTTTTCATGAGAGAATTTTTATTGGAGCTACGAGTTAGCAAATAAGACAAATCCGTTGTGGGCCGATTTTATCTTAATTCTAAATTGTTCAACGGGTTGGTTCTGCAAAAGTTTGATTTTAAAATGAAGATATAATTAAACTGCATGAATCATCATAAACTGCTTACTATCATGTAACCATACAGGTGTATCGAATCTTTTTATTCCTGTCCTAAAGAACGAAGGCATGGCAAATAACTATCTTCACCGCAAAATATTTTACCATGTTTAAAAGAATCCGCGAATACGAAAACCTGCACATTGCCCTTTGGCTGCTTAAGGACACCTGTTGGGTGATGCTTTGGAAACCTGCAGGCATGATCATGCTTCTTCCAACACTTTTTGTTGCTATTCATATTGCCTGGCTGTCAAGGAAAAAGGTGGACGACCTGTTTCACAACATAGCTGTCTGCCTATGGATAAGCGCTAATGGGACCTGGATGATAGGAGAGTTTTTTTTTAATGACAGCTTCAGGCCTTATGCCATGATCTTTTTCTCTCTTGGTCTAATCGTCGTAGCATTTTACTACATCTTTCATTATCCCAAAAGAGTGAGGACGATGAAGAATGAGGCACTTGCCGTTGAGAAGGATTAGCAGTGAGAAATACGTTATAAGTTATAAGTTATACGGGGAAGTCATATAACGTATAACTTTTAACGTATAACACTTTATTACTTCCTATCTTCGCATCTGAAATTTTTATATGGGTTTTAACATCATCACCGAGAAGCCATTCTGGTATATTATTCTTTGCATCGCCCTTGGTGTTGGCATTTCCATTCTCCTCTACAGGAAAGACAAGGCATTAAGTGAATTGCATCCCTGGCTTAGACGAACGCTTTTCACCCTGAGAGCAGTTGTTATTACCCTGATTTCTTTTTTGCTTCTCACACCACTGCTTAAATCCATTTCGCATGAAAAGGAGAAACCGATTGTCATTATTGCGCAGGATAATTCATCCAGCATTGTCATGAATAAGGATTCAGCCTTTTACAGGAAGGATTATGCAGCTAAGCTAAGTGCTCTTATTGATGAGTTGGGAAAAAAGTACGATGTTAAAACGCTCAACTGGGGCGATCATGTAAGGGATAAGATTGATTATTCCTACACAGACAAGCAGACTGACTTTTCCGATCTCATGAACAGCATTGGCGTGCAATACAGCAACCGCAATGTAGGCGCCATCATCATTGCCAGCGATGGTTTATATAACCGTGGCAGCAATCCTGTCTATGCTTCCGCATCGCTTAAGGTTCCTGTTTATACCGTGGCCCTTGGCGACAGCAACATTCAGCGTGACCTTTTTATTTCTAAAGTCAATTTTAATAAGACAGCCTATCTTGGAAACACTTTTCCCGTTGAAGTTAGCCTTACTGCAAGACAGTTGAGCGGAACTTCTTCCACGCTTACCGTCAGTCTTGATTCCACAAATCTATTTACGCGGTCTGTTTCTATTTCCGGAAATCAAAATACACAGACTATTCCTGTATTTCTTGAAGCAAAGACTAAAGGCATTCATCATTACAGGGTTGCGCTTACTCCTGTGAATGGTGAAATGACCACGGTGAATAATGAAAAAGACATTTTCGTGGAAGTTCTCGAGAGCAAGCAAAAGGTTCTCATTGTTGCCAATGCACCGCACCCCGATCTGGCGGCCATGAAGCTGGCTATTGAAAGCAGCGAGAACTATGAAGTAAAGACGGTCATGCTCGATAAGTTCGATGGCAAAGTGTCTGATTACAACCTGGTCATCGTGTATCAACTTCCCGGATTGAGCAAACCGGCTGCAGAATTATTTAACAAGCTGAATGAAGCCAGGGTTCCTACATTATTAATATTGGGTGCGCAATCTTCCATTTCTGCTTTTAATTCCCTTGCAGCAGGTCTGCAGATTGACGGCTCATTAAATAAAACCAATGCATCGCAGCCTGGCCTTGCAGAAGACTTTTCCCTGTTCACTATCGCCGATGAAACACGCACCACCATGCAACAGTTTCCTCCTTTGCTTTGTCCTTTCGGTGATTATAAGCAGAAAGCCAATGTATATGTTATGCTAAAGCAGCAGATAGGAAACGTGGTTACGAACAAGCCCCTGTTGCTATTCAATGAAAGTAGCGAACGGAAGATTGGCATACTGACCGGGGAAGGCATCTGGAGATGGCGTCTAACTGACTACCAGCAGAAGAATAATTTCAACGCATTCAATGAGATCATCCTGAAGACCGTACAATATCTTTCCACGCGCGAAAATAAAAGCCATTTTCGCGTCATTGGTAAAAATAATTTTGCTGAGAACGAACCCGTCACTTTTGACGCTGAGGTCTACAATGACAATTACGAGATGGTGAACACTCCTGACGTGAGCATTTCCATTACCAATGTCAATAAAAAATCTTTTCCTTTTACTTTTTCAAAGACGGATAAGGCCTACACGCTTAATGCAGGCTTTTTCCCTTCCGGCACCTATCATTACAAAGCCATAACTAAGCTGGGTGATAAGATGTACAGCAGCGAAGGTGAATTCAGCGTAAGCGCCATACAGGTAGAACAAAGCGAAACCGTTGCAGATCACCAGCTCATGTATGCGCTTGCCAAGAAGAATGGGGGGGAGATGTATTATCCCAATCAGCTAGATCAGCTTACCAAAGCGCTTGAAGCAAGGCAGGACATCAAGACCGTTTCTTATACTCACGTCAAGATGCAGGACCTTGTCAACATGAAGTGGTTTTTCTTCCTCCTGCTTTTGTTAATTTCCATTGAATGGTTTATTCGCAAGAGAAACGGAGCCTATTAAATGGTACATCTTCCTTCATTTGCTAAAGAATAATAATTCTGTAGCTTTGCCGGTCTAAATTCCAAAAAAAATAATACTATGAAAAAAATTTACATGTTATCAGCGTTGCTTTTAATCAGCGCAGCGGGTTTTGCCCAAACCAAAATAAATCACTCTTTCAAGCTGCAAGAGGCTACAAAAGTTTCTCGTCCGGTCGATAATTCACGACAAAATACAGACAACATTTGGATGGACTATGATTCAGCTGATTCCTATGTTGCGCATAGTGTGCAAGGAGCAGGCTCACGCCAGAAATATTTGATCTGGTGGCTGAATAAGAATTTCACGGATGCCAATAGTAATACTATTCAAAGGACTGTTGTGAGGTTCAACGACATTGTTGATATGAATACAGCAACTATTTATAATGACACCTTTGTAACAGGTTTCAATGTAGATTCTTTCTATGTTGAGATAAGTCATAAAAATACAAGTGGCTTGACGAATAAGTTTATCGGAAAAATTCTGAATCTCGACGCAAATCGTTACCCGGGCAACACCGTTTTATGGGCTGATACATTAACTGCAACTACAAGCTTGTCACCCGGCGGCGACTTGAATCAGGTAGGATTTTTAACCTTTAGGCCCAATTTTTTTGTAAACACGAATGGTTTTGCCATTGAGTTTGAATTCAATGCCCCCACCCAGGATACCCTTGGCATTATTATAGGATTTAATAATAAAGGTGCATGTGCTGCGCAGGGAACTAATTTTTCCGCCAACTACAGTTATTTTTATTACAACAGTTATGTTGCCGTATCCGGATATACTTCTACTTATCCGCTTCTTCCTGCTGCTGATTCTTCTGATCTTTTCGTTGATTGCAATGGCGATCATAATCCCGATGCAGGAGATGGTGCCAGCTGGTTCCAGAACATCATATTGGGTGCTTATGCAAAGGTTTATTCTACTTCAGTAAGCGTAAATGATCTTCAAAACCTTGGTTTTGGATTGTCACAGAACATTCCAAACCCTGCTCACAACTCTTCCGACATTAAGTATGAGCTTGCTAAGGATGCAAAAAATGTAAATCTTGTAGTATATGATCTTATCGGCAACAAGGTGATGGAAGTGAATGAAGGCAACAGGCCTGCAGGAAAATATGCTGTTACGCTGAACACTTCGCTGCTCGCGAAAGGAATGTATATGTATTCCCTCCGCGTAGATGGAGCCCAGCTAACCAAGAAAATGATTATTGAATAAACGTATATTAAAGGTTTTCATACAGGCATCTTGCGAAAGCAAGGTGCCTGTTTTGTTTTGTGAACATGGTTATCCATTTCACTGCTGTTTGCTTTAAACCTTAAATCTTAGGTCCTTAACCGCCAAAATAAGAATAAATTCGTAAATTTAACGGAATTTAATTCAAAAATGCGTGTTTTTTGCGAATTCTTTATCTTTTTTAGCAACTCAACCCTCCTATAAGAGTATAAGTATTACTTAATTAAGAGGGTTTACATGAGAAATCGTTTACGTCTGTTATGTTTACTAATCATCTCCATGATGTTTATATATGGAGATGGCTTTGCGCAGGCATTTAAGTCGGAGGCCGATTTGCGCAAGCAGGCGGAAAAAAATTTTAATAATGAAGACTATGCTGCTGCCTTGCCGCAATATTCTCAACTGCTAAGCCTGAACCAGAAAGATACAAAGCTGAACTATCGTTATGGTGTTTGCCTGCTCATGGCAGATAAGGACAAAACGAGTGCCTATAATTATCTTGAATTTGCTTCCCGCGATCCCAAGTCTGAAAATGAAGTCTATTTCTATATAGGCAAGGCGCAGCAGCTTAAATACCGTTTTGATGATGCCATTAGTGCATATAAAGAATTTATTAAGAGGGCAGGAGCAGGCACGGCAAAAAAGTTTGACACCGAACACCAGATTGAGACCTGCAACAATGCCAAAGAGTTATTGAAGACCAGGACAAATGTAATTGTGAAGAGCAGCAGGCAGGTTTCACAGAATGCCATTTATGGTGCTTACGACCTTTCTTTACCTGCCGGCAAGCTGCTGGCCACCTCCGACCGCTTCATGACTCCTGCGGATAAGAAAAAAGTGCTTACGCCTGTCATGTTTCTTACTGCCGACGGACAGACGGTGTATTATGCAAGCTTTGGAAAAAGCGATGACAATGGTAAAGATATATACGTAGCGCATAAGCTTACGGAAGGCCTGTGGGGCGAGCCCCAGAACCTGGGCAAGGTGGTCAACAGCAAAGAAGATGAGGACTATCCTTATATGGATGCCGATGGCAAAACGCTTTACTTCAGCTCAAAAGGACACAACAGCATGGGTGGTTATGATTTATTTAAAACCACCTACAATGCTGCTTCAAACGAATGGTCAACGCCTGAAAATATGGGCGCAGGCATTAACTCTCCCGATGATGACATCTTCTATATGCCGGTAAGCGACGGCGAGGCGCAGTTTGCTTCTACTAAAGAGACTGCCAAAGGAACAATCATGGTTTACAGGGTTGAAGTTGCAGCTTCGCAGAAGGCCATGGCAACCGTGCATGGTAAATATAAATCAGTAGACCAGGCAAGGGCAGACGGAAAGATATCCGTGCTCAGGAAAAGTGACCGTGGTATGGTGGCCACGTCAAGAACTGATCAGAGGACGGGAGAATATGAGCTTTTAATTCCAACAGGGGATGATTATGAAATTGTGGTTGAAGGCGGGGGATATATGGCGCACGTAGAGGATTTTTCACTGCCCAAGACAGATGGCGCCATGGCCATGAAGCAGGAAATAACCATGAACCGCGCCGGCGATGTGGAGCAGCTTGAAATACGCAACCAGTATGTGCAGACAGATACCACTGCCGTGGCATCTGTTATTGCCAAAGAGCCGCAGGTAATTAAGGATGAATACCCGATAAGTGAAATGAAGAGGCGTTTGCTTGAACCGATCACCATCGATGGAAAAACTATATATGCTACCCCTTCTAAAAATAAAGATACTTCGGGCAAAGTCAATCCTTCCTTGACCGAGAAAACGGCTGTCGTTAATGATACGCTGACAAGTACTGTTCGTAACAATGAAGATCACGTAGGTAAGCCTGTTACCGGGCAGGAGGCTGGTAAAGCTTCGACATCCATACAGGATATGTTAAAAGAAGATAAAGCTGCACCTCAAACAACGGCAGCTAATATTCAGGGTGAAAAGAAAACGAATGTTGGTGAAGCTAAAAATGAAGAAAAGAAGACGACAGCCGGTGGCAGCCAGCAGGATAAAGCAAATCAGCCTGTAGCTAAAAATGAGAATGGAAAGAATGCAGCCGCCGGTGGCAGTATAAACAAAGCGGAGTCTTCAAAACCAGCAAGCAAGACAAACGATATGAATACAACCGGCGCTGATAATGAAGTAGTGCAAGCCGCTTATGCCGATGCAAAGGAGCTGGATGAAGAAGCAAAGGAAATCGCTGCGGAAGCCCGTACTGCGAGCGCATCGGCAGATATGAAGGATACGCTTGCAAAGCAGCAATTGAAGCAGATGACGGAAGCCCTGAAGAACGGCGACGAAGGAATGTCAAGAGAATATTCAAGGCTGTCGCAGTTGAATGCCGACAGTGCACAGAAAGAAAAAGTGCTGGCACATGAGCTGGATGGTGAAGCAAAAGCAAAGCGGGCTGAAGCAGACAAAGCTCTTGCCGATGCGAAACAGCTGGAGAAAAACACGGGAAACCTTGCTGCAAATAAATCCAAGGCTGATAAAAAGAAAGAAGCAAAGAAGGAGGAAAAGCCTGTAGCTCAGAAAACGAATGATAAAGACAAGCCGGTAAAGGATGCAAGTGAATTGATTGCACAAAAAGATCAAAAGACTTCGGAAGCTAAGAAGGATAGTGGCTCCGTAACGCACAATGCAACGGCTGTAGCAGAAACAAACAGCAGTAAAACTCCTGCAGAACAGAAAAGTACAAGTATGGCTGACGAAAAGAAAGCAGGATCAACTCCTGGTGCAGATAAGACTTCTGAGGTTTCACCTGAAAAGAAAGTTACGAGTGGTGCCTGGTCAACCGGCACTGCAGATGAGAATAAGAATGTCACGAACGCTGCACCGGTTACTTCCTATGAAGCTGCAAAACGTGCTTCGGACTTGCAGGCAGAATCTAAAGACCTGAAACTCCAGGCAGATGCATTAAATGACCAGGTGAAAAATTCAAAGGATAAGGAGCAAAACAAAAAATGGTCAGAGGAGGCCAAAGCATTAGAAGGGCAATCGAAAGAGAAGAGCAAGGAAGCGGACAAGACTTTAGCTGTTGCAAAAGAACTGAAGAAGAAAGAAGATAAGAGCGCTGTTGCTCAGAAGGAGGAGACAAAAACCGCATCTGTGCAGAAAAAGGAAGCAGAAGAGCCGGCAGCTAAGAGTTCTTCAGCTGAAACGAAAAAAGCGCCTGCTTCAAAAGCTGATAATACTTCCACTGATAAAAAGGGGAATCCGGCAAAAGCTGTAGTTGCTTCTAACGAAAATAAACAAGGTTCAATCGCTCCTGCTTCTGCCGACAAAGCAACAGGATCAAAGCCTATCGAAAAGATGCCATCGGAGAGTGCTCCTGTAAAGATTGCTAATCCTTCCTTGACACAAGCAGAAAGCAAGAAGCAGGCAGAGGTTAACGAAAAAAGGGAGAGTGTTAAACCGAATGCTCCTACAGCAGAAAGTACCTGGACTACTGAGATTCCAAAAGATGTGGCTCCCGAGGCGGTTAATTCCTATAAAGAATACCTTAAGACAAAGCAGGAGTCGGATGCACAGGCAAAACAATCAGAAGTCTTGCAGGAAAGAATTGCAAAAATGCCTCCTTCATCAGAGCGTGATCAGCTGGTGCAACAAGCTAATGATTACACCATGCAGTCAATTAAAAGCTGGCAGCAGGCGCAGATTAAGCTAAACCAGGCAAAAGAAGCAGATCCTTCTGTTGAATCGAAATTGAAGAATGTGCAGTTTGCAGACATACCTCCTGAAGAAAAGAAAAGCGCCGGCGTAACCGGTAGTTCATCACTGGCTGAAAATAATCCTGGTAAGAACAAAATGTTGACTCCACAAGAGATCGAAAAGGAAAAACAAAAAGATTCTCTAATTAACCAGGCTGTCACTCATCGTGTAATAGCTGAAAACACTCCTGATAGCTCAACGGAGAAAAAGGAATTACAAAAGACGAAGCAACTGATTATGGAGTCTTCTAATCCTTCAAAGAAGGAGACGAAATCATCTATAAAGAATCAGCCGGCTACTGCAACTTCAAAACCGGGTAAAGATGCAATGCCTCCGGTAAATGAAATTAATAATGGAAGCAAGGCTATTGCCTTAAACGGCAAACCTGCAGAAACTTCCGCTAATAAAAACGATGCTGCAAAACGCAGTAGTTCCAACGAAAAATCCTCAGATAAGTCTGTGTCTAATAAAGAGGCAAATGAAAAGTTAACAGCTAAAGCAACAACTTCACCCGGTTCGTCTTCAGAAAGCACTATTGCAGCTAATAATACTGCTCCTGCGTTGGATGCCAAAACATTATTTGTGGACGAAGCTGCAGTATATTCCATTTCTCCTAAAACCATATATAGTTCTTCGAATCCCGTTCCAATGGATCCTCCATTGCCGGATGGACTTGTGTTTAAAGTGCAGATCGGAGCATTTCATACGTCTCTTTCACCCGAGGCATTTAAGAATGTTCAACCTCTTTCAGGAGAGACTACACGCGTTGGCTGGATACGTTATTGTGTTGGCCTTTTCCGCACATTTGAGCCTGCCAACCTGGTGAAGATGGAAATGCGTGCTACGGGTTATAAGGATGCTTTTGTGGTGGCATACTATAATGGCAAACGTATTTCATTATATGATGCATACGCCATCATCAACAGGTCAGGTACCAATGAAAAGAAACTATATGCTGATGCTTCTGAAAAGGAAACACATCGTTTAAACACGCTTAATATTAGCGCCTCTAAGTACCCTGCGAATAATGATGCTGATGCTGCCTCATTCTACGGAACTGCCGCCGATGCTGCGAACGCAACTGTTGACGAATCAGCCTTTGAGTATGCCGTTCAGGTAGGCGTTTATAAAAAAAGCGTTGTACCCCGGCAATTACTCTCTTTAATACCCCTGAACGCGGAATTATATAAAAACAACTTATATAGATTTACAACAGGACATTACTCCGTTCGTTCCTCAGCCGATTCTATGAAACAGGTGGCAGTTAATGCCGGCGTTAAAGATGCATTTGTCATTATTTATAAGGATAGTAAACGAGCAGGGCAGGACTATACATTAAGTGTTGCCGGCAGGTCATCGTCTTCATACTCAGCCCCTGATAAAGCTCCAGCATCCATATCAGGCGGTGAGATAACTTACAAGGTACAGGTAGGAGCTTATCGTAGCGATATTTCTGAAAAGAGTCTTGCCATGATAAAATCGCAATGCAACACTGAACTGAGTCAATCTACCAGCGCTTCCGGTCTGCATCTTCTTTTTGCCGGCTCTTTCAGGAACTTCAATGAAGCTGTTGCGTTGAAGAACGATGTTGCCGCAAAAGGGTTAAAAGACGCATTTGTGGTTGCTTTCTCGGGAAATACAAGGATTCCTTTACCGAAATCAAGGAAATAGAGTTCCAATCATTTATTTTTCAGAATCAGATATTTTGCTTAATTTTGTAGTCAGAGCTTAATACCTGATTGCATGAATTCAGATAATGATATGGATGTTCTTGAACAGGTTGTCACCGAGGACAACATTCAGGAAGTACGCACACGTAGCCTGGTTTTATATAATGACGATTACAATACGTTTGATTTTGTAATTACTTCGCTTATAGAGGTATGCCAGCACGATGCCTTGCAGGCCGAGCAATGTACCATGATCGTTCATTATAATGGTAAATGTGCAGTTAAGGACGGTTCCTATATAAAGCTCAGGCCAATGCGTGAGGCTCTTTGTGACCGTGGCCTTTCTGCTGTTATTGAATAATCCCCTTTAATCTTTTCTTCGGATAATACAACTAACCGGGTAATGGTCCGAGTAATTTTCTTTGCCGGTGCTATAGGAGAAAGATTCCATCCTCTTGTCATGTAATATATAGTCAATTCTAAAGGAAGGAAAAGCGCCTGAATATGTTTTACCGAAACCACTTCCTGTTTCCCTGAATGCATCTTTAAGATTTGCGCTTAGAGCATGATATGTATATGAAGCAGGAGTGTCGTTAAAATCACCGCACACAATAACAGGGTAAGGACTGTGGGCAATATAATCAGCCATTAGCGGCGCCTGCATGGCACGCTTAACAGTGCTTTCTTTGAGCCGACTCACAATGCTCATGATTCGCTTCCAATAACCTTTCACCTTATTGTCCTCATTTTTCCCAATGTCGAGATCTTTAGCGAAGAGATAGTCGGCCGGCTGAAAGCGGTCACTTTCAAGGTGCACGTTAAATACCCGAATTGTATCGATACCCGTTACTATATCCGAATAAATGAAAATATTACCCTGTGATCCGTTAAAACGCACTGCTTGTTGATTAATGATCGGGTACTTGCTGTATATCGCAATGCCCCAATGGTCGGTGCCTCTGAGGGTAAGCGTGTATTCAATGTGTGCATAAGGAGCGGGCAGGATCTTTTTTAATGCTTCGGCATTTTCAAACGGATAATCTTTTCTTGTGGATGAATAAAATTCCTGCAAGCAAGCAATGTCAGGAGATTCTTTACCCAGTAAAGTAAGTATTTTAGAACGATATTCATGATTGTGATACCAATTATATAGATCAAACACATGCACATTGTATGTCATTACCTTTAGCTGAGGATGCTCTTGAGAATGAGCAGATGAAACATTCGTTTGCCCGGAAAAATGAAATTGGAAAATGCCGGACATCTTATTAATTCCTATGATTATAGTAATTAAGGAATAGAGAAAATATCTTTTCCTTAATAAAAGCCATAATAAGACGAAAAAGATATTTATGCTTAATAATACGCCATAAGCGAGCGTGAAAAATTCCAGCCACCACATGTGCAAAGGGCTGATGAATGAAGCAAGGTAGGAGATAACCAGCAGCAGTATGAAACCAAGGTTGACAAGTAGTAAAGTTCGACGAAGCAATTTGCGTTTCACTCCTTTTGGCCTGGCAGTGTCTGAGAGCATCCTTTTAAGGTTTTAAATTAAATCGCTGCCTGCGCTTCAAACTAACTCTCCTTGCTGGATTTAAAAAGAATGTCCTTTTCTTCCTGTGTTAGGCTGCCATAACCGGATTTACTGATCTTGTCCAGGATTTCATCCACACGTTCTTGTTGCGATTTTTTACTTGCTACGTAATCTTCATCACTCACGGCTCTCCTGTATTTTACTTTCATCGTTGAACGGCCGGATGAACTGAAAGTTAATCTGTCCATTAATTTATTAAACCAACCTGCCATGTCATTTCCTTTTTGCAGCTGAACAATATATAGGAAGCCAAAAGCGGCTCCGCCAATGTGGGCTATGTGACCACCGGCATTGCTACTACTGACATTCACAAAATCAAGGGCAATAGTCGCCAGGGCAATATATTTTAGCGGAACAGTGCCAATGAGTATCAATCGGATCGAATAATTAGGTACCAGGGTAGCTGCGGCTGCTGTGATGGCTAAAACACCAGCAGACGCACCCAATGCATAAGAGGAGGCTACAGCATTGCTGAAAAAAGGAGAAAGGTTAAATAACAGAATATAAAGGATTGCTCCTGAAATTCCTCCTAGTATATAGGTGCTGAAAACCTTTTTGCTGCCCAAAAATTCCCGCAGGATAGTTCCCATCCAATAGAGCCAAAGCAGGTTGAAGAGGATGTGAAAAAAATCGAAATGAAGAAACATATAGGTGATTATTGTCCAGGGTCTCGTAAGCAGCAAATTGGGATTGGCAGGAACTGCAAGCCATTTCCCTGCCAGGGAAATGACAATGTCTTCGTTAGTTCCTGTAAATAATTTAGAGAAGCTGTTTGTAATCAGGATTACCAGGTAAACGCCGATGTTTACGTAAATCAACCGGTACAAAGCATCGGCCGATTTCATGTTGTCTCTGATATCTTCAAGTATTGATTTTGCCATTGTGAAGACAAAAATAAGAAAAGGATAGGTTAAATGTGAAGTGAAGATTGAGCAGTGTGGAAAATAAAAAACGCTTCATACTGCTATGAAGCGCTTTTAATGTGGACTGCGGAAGAAGGAATTAATTTTTAATTACTGTCACAGTAAGTGATCCTTGCAGTACAGAAGTATTATCGCCACTAACATTTGCTGTGGAACCTCCTCCATAAAAAACACGCACATCAACAGTATGATTTCCGGGCGATGCAACAACTGAATTGGTTAAAGACCAATTGCTAAGCATTTGTAAACCGGTAGTATTAGCTGCAACGACTCTCTTATAAAATCCCTGACCTGCATAATTACCATCAATGTAAACCAAAAGATCTACAATGGAATATCCTGCTGCTACTCCTGATGTTGTACCGATAGCGCCATTTGTTGAAATCAACAGTTTGCTATTGACAGGTACATTCACAGTTTCCGTAAGTCCCGGAATTATTTTAAGAGGTATGGTTGTGTCTGCTGAAGTAATGTTTATCCCTGCAGTTCCATAAACAGAAGTGCAGGATTGACCCGTATTGCTGCTTCCGGCAAATAGCGCATAAGGAACACTAAGCAATTGTGAATTTCCCATAACAACAAAGCTGCTTCCTCCATTAGGATCCATTTCAACCTGCATCCAAGCAGTAACGGTTGCCCAGCTAATAGCAGCAAAAGTGGCAGTATCCGGTGTGCCATTGCCAATATTCAGATCGAACAGTCCCAGTTGATTCGTCGTTGTGTGGTGTGTTTCCTTATATAACACCGGCCCGTTGTTTCCATTTGTGATAGTGATCCGTATGCTGATGGATTTGTTCGCCAACAGGTTGCTGCCTGCATCACGTGCAACAGCCTGGTAATTCATTCCCTGGGGGACTTGTGCTGATACTGTCAGAACTGATAACAGCATCATGATAATGGTTAACGATTTTAAGTTTTTCATGTGATTAGGTTTTATTCAAAGCAAAATTCAGGGATTGTCATTAACGAAAAAATCAGTCCTCAATTTCTTGCAGGACTGATTTTTTCATTAATAAGAAAGTTTTTTATTCCTTGATAAACTTACCGGTCCACCTGCTTTTCTCACTGTCTATATGCAGGAAGTAAACACCTTGCGAAAGGTTTTTAATATCTAATACCAGATGCTTATCAAGCTTAACTGATTCCTGGCGTACCTTATTTCCAAGAATATCATAAACAAAAATTATTCCTGATGTCGACGACCAGTTACCGGTTATATTCAATTCATTCTTTGCAGGACTTGGATAAACTGAAATTACATCGTTAACTGAATATGAAGCAAGTCCTACCGTAGTGCCTGCTGCCACCTCACATCCAGCTAAATTTTTCACACCGCAACCATAACTGCCTGAATGGGTAAATCTATAGTAAGGATGAGTTTCTCCTGAAATGGGTACTCCGTTTTCATACCACTGATAGCTTACGTATGCAGCATCGTAAGAGCAGTATAATGTATCATTCGAACGAGTGATAAAAGGAGTGGGAGGTGCACCCGTAACCTTAATGTTGTTAAGGTAAGCAGTATCCGAACCATTGGCATTAGAAACGATAAGCCTTACGTTATAAGTACCTGCACTGTCCCAGCATAAAACGCCGGCATTTTGTGAAGTACTGGAAGAAGGCTGAGGGCCGGTAAATGTCCAAAGCCATGAAGTGGGACTTCCTGTTGAATTATCATTGAATGGCTTGCATAATGGAGCGCAGCTGGAATCTAAGCCAAAAGAAGAAATAGCAGCTACAGGAGGTAAACCTGCAGATGATGCCGTTCCGTGAACTTCAATGCTGTCAACAGCAAATGAAGGGTCTGTTCCTCCTGCCGGTGAATCATCATTAACCCAGTGAAAGCCTATTTTAACAAGTGGGTTATTGTCGGCTGAGGCAGGAAGATTTAGTGAGAATGTTCCAAAGGGGCCATACATGGTACCTGGGCAAACACTCCTTGGATTATTTGGAACAAAACCCGGTAATTTTACAAAATCACTGATTTTAGTCCAGGTAGTTCCACCGTCAGGAGAGTATTCAAAGGTAGCATCGCCATTCGGATCTCCATTGGCATTATCTCCACCTTCATAATAAACAAATGAAACGCTGATACCGGTTCTTCCTGTGCAGTTAATGTTTGGTGAATACGCTCTTTTGTTTGACGTAGCGCAAAGTCCGAAACCGCAATAAAAACCTGTCCAGTAAGAAGCTGAATCCGCAGGAGCAGCGCCGGGGATTGCCAATCCGCCTACGTGTAAAGAATTGTTGGGTGTTGACAAGCAGTTAAGATCATTACCGGTAGCACAGTTACCTATACCATTATAGGTAATTCGGTCATTGATATAGAAAGTGTTGCCGTATGTCTGCTGGGTTCCTATAGCAGTTATACCCCATTGTCCATTGACGCCGGTATAGCTGGATGCCACATTTCCACGCGGCAAACACGCTGTTCCGAAATTTTCTGTCCAGAATACAGTCTGCGCTGAAGCAGCAACGGACAGGATTGCTAATAAAATTGTAAATAGTTTTTTCATTTTTAGATTTGCTTGTATTTGTTTATTATTAGTTATTATTGGTTTGACGAAATTCTTATTGCATTAATACTTTTCAAATTTAGCGGTCCATCTGCCTTTTTCATTGTTTACCTGGAGGAAATAAACACCGGCAGACAAGCTCTTGATATCATATATAAAACGGCTGGTAAGTTTGACGGATTCCTCTCTAACCTTATTTCCAAGAATGTCATATATAGAAAGCAGTCCTGTTGTAGCTTCCCAGTTTCCGGTTATGGTTAATTCGTTTTTTGCAGGATTAGGAAACAAGGAAACGGTGTTATTCAGAGAGTAGGTGGAAATTCCTACAGTAATACCTGCTGCCACTTCGCAGCCAGCCGTGTTCTTCACACCGCAACCGAAATTACCTGCATGATTAAATACATACCACGTATTCGTTTGTCCCACAATAGGCGTTCCGTTATCATACCATTGATAACTAATATAAGAAGGATCGGTAGAGCAATATAAAGTGTCATTGGAGCGGGTTATAAAAGGAGTGGCAGGAGCGGCGGTTACCTTAAGGTTGTTTTTATATGCTGTATCTGATCCATTGGCATTGGAAACAATAAGCCTTACATTATAGGTACCTGCACTGTCCCAGCATAGTACACCGGGGTTTTGAGCTGTTGTGGTAAAAGGTTGCGGACCTGTAAATGTCCAAAGCCATGAAGTGGGATTTCCGGTTGAATTATCAGTGTACTGGTTGCATAAAGGAGCGCAGCTTGAATCTGAACCCGCAGTGCTGATAGAAGCTACGGGAGGAAGCCCTCCTGCCGGAACAATTAATTCAACATCATCAACAGCAAAGGAAGGGTCATTGCCATTACCATCATCATCATTAACCCAGCGGAAAGCGATTCTTACATTGGGATTATTATTAGCACTAGCGGGGAGAGCAACACTGTCAAGTGTCCATTGTCCACCTCCACAACCAGATGTTTTATTCATATCCTTAAGTTGCGACCAGGAACTGCCATTGTAATATTGTAAAGTTGCATTATCATTGCTTCCGTCCCCGCCTTCAATGTATTTAAATCTAACTGTGATTGAGGACCGGCCTGTACAATTAATTGTGGGCGATTGTGCAAGGATATCTGTTATGGTTGAAGGATCTAATCCAATCAGGCCGCAATAGCCACCGGCATCATATTTAGAACCGCAATCACCACTGGGGCAGAAAAATCCTGCTGATGGAGAGTTTGGGTCATTCCCAACGTGCAGCGTAGCATTGCTGCTGCTGCAGCTGGTCTGGCAGGAACCTACGGCATTACCATTTTCAGCACAACTGATTCGCCATATATTAGGAGTTGTCGGGCCACCGCACGCCGAACTGGGACCCTGACTTACAAAAGTCCATGCTCCGTTGGGTCCACTGTAACTCGTGCAAAGCGAAGTGCAGCCATTAGTAAAGTTTTCCGTCCAGAAAATCGTTTGCGCAGAAGCACCTGCTGTGATGATTAAAGCGGATAAAAAAGTAAAAAGATTTTTCATGGATTAGGTATTTTATAAACTTAATTTAATTGAACGGCCAAAAGTAATGGTTTGAAATGAAATAACCTTGATTAACGGTTTATGGATGATGGATTGTTTTTTATAATCTTTCTCATAGTGGTGCCTGCTTCGTTATCAATGCGCACCATGTAGATTCCTGCAGTTAAATTATGAATATTTATTTTCTCCGCCCCGTCATTTTTACTTGTAAGTGATAACATTTCTTTACCAAGCAAATTATAAACAGTTATTACACTCGCTCCTGACAAAGGATCAGCGTTGACAAATAATTCTTCCCCGTCAGCACTCATCAAAACATTCACATTAGCTTTTGAACGCAGGGTAGGGGCAACAGCCGTTGCAACATCTCCTGTTATGCTTAGATTGTCTATGGCAAATGCAGGATTGTTGCCATACCCGGAAAGAGTAAATCCAAACCGGAGCCTCAGGTCTGATTGATTAAGAAGACCGGTTACTTGTGAAGACGTGATGGTAGCAGTTGTCCAGGTTGACTGGCCACTATAACGGGAAACAGGAGTTGTTATGTTAGTCCAGGTTGTGCCGCCGTTGATGCTGTAATCAATCGAGCCATACGTTGGAAAAAGAGCTACCTGTCCGCTGCAAAGCCAGTCAAACTTAATGGTTACCAAATTTTGCTGCATTGTGCTCACTCCGGTTTTCATTGTAGCATATATAGCCGGGCTGGAATAGCCAAGAATATCAGCCATTGCACATTCTTCGCTGTTCAGATCATCCATGATATGCATGTAGTATATACCTCCATTATCAGGAGTAGGGGTAGAACAGCTATAAATATTATTAATAGTCCAGACGTTACCGAGACCATCTTCCTGATCAAACTGCCACTTTGACGCATCCGTACTGAACGTATCAGCATAAAGCTCTACCTGGCTTTTACTAACCAGTGAAGTGAATAACATGAAAATCAGAAAGTAAATTCTCCTCATCTTTTATATACTAAGAAGAAGGCTTTGATTTTTTATTTAAATCTAAATCTCATTTGCGAATGAGACGATAACAAATAAGATCCCCCTTAAACGTAATGCAAAGTAAGCGAAAAAGACACAATTTTGCCTATTGTTTTTAACGAACGGTCTTTTTTTTTAATGAATGGTAATTGAATAGAGATAACTCCTCAAATTTAGTGAAAATAAGCTAAAATGGCAAATTTTTAAATGGTACTTAACATCGCTTTAAATAAAGATCGTTTTTATGAGAATTTACCCCTATAAAGGTTGAAAATTGTAGTTTTTATATCATTTTAGCCTTTTTCAGGTAGGCATGAAGCCTCTTCAAGTAAACTTTTGGCTTCATCAGGTATACCTGATGAACCTCCGGGTAAACTTTCTACTTCATCAGGTAAGCTTTCTATTTCATCAGGTAAACTTTTTGATTTATAAAGTATAACCTAAGCTTCTCCGGGTATACTTTTCACTTCATCAGTTAGACTTTATGGAGTGAAAAGTTGAGTCGAAAATGGTGACAAATGGCCTTTTAGACGGTTTATAGCTCAAGCTACTATTTCTGACCTTTATATCTCGTCTACGTCGGGGAATAAAAAAGCCATTATTATAGTGTAGTTTCAATGACCACAAGCAATATTTAGATACAATTACTCAAATTTCATCCGCTGTACTATTCTTTTAAGGCGTTTCAGAATGGATTTTTGTGATGAATTAAGGGGTGGAATTTTAGAAAACTAATAGATTTTCTTCATTTAACTGTTTAGTGGTTCTAAATCAATAGGAAACAAATAATACCTAAAGTATTAATTTTTTCCTCAATAAACGAAATTTTTTGGGTTTTAATAATTGTAATACTTGCTACTTATTAATAAAATGCAAGATTTCATAAACAATTATAAACTTTTACAGGTTAGGCCGGCTATTTTGGGGATATGAAAATTAAATTTCATCTGGATAGATATTGTCAAAAAATATATACTATAGAAATGATTAACAAGCTTAGAAAAGTGTTGTGTTTGACTGCAATATGTATGATTGTATGTAGCGTGGTCGCCTCTGCAGCTGAAAATAGCGGAGGAATAATCTTTAATAAGGTTAACCTGTTGAAGCAACAAAATGCATTTAATCGTGAATACAATTTGTTTAACTTGCTTCCTGCAAGGCAAAACAGTGAGGTAAGTGCAGTGGTGAAGCAATACACTACACTTTCACCCGGTGCTGAGATGAATGATGTTATCACCAATAAGCCTCCTTATATAAAGGTTATTCTTCCTATTGAGAACGGCGCAAGGTCGCTTACTGTGCTCTTATATAAAGTTAATATTTCGCCTGAAGGATTTACATTAATCACCAGTGACGGGCAGCCCTTCATGGATGATAACCGTATTGTAAGCTATCGCGGAAGCATTGACAATGACAGTCGTTCTGTTGCAGCCATTACATTCTCAGATAATGAGACCATGGGCATTATCTCCAATGATGAAGGAAACTATGTGCTTGGCAAAATACAGGATAAGTCAGGAGCCTATATAATCTATAATGACCAGCATCTTATTCCCAAAACACCGTTTAACTGTTCCACCAAAGAAGACCTGGTGAACGGAAGCTTTGGCCCTTCAAAACGCACCTCTTCCACCACTGCGACTAAATGCGTGAACATGTATTGGGAAACCGATTACGATCTTTTTACCAGCAAAGGAAGCACAGCCAATGTGAACAGCTATATACAAGGAGCGTTTAACCAGACAGCTACAATGTTTGCTAACGATGGAATAACCGTCAACTTAAAAACCTTATTTGTCTGGACCACCGTTGACCCTTACACAGGCCCGGTAACAGATAATTTCCTGGATCAGTTCGGAGCGTATCGTACTTCTTTTGCAGGTGATATAGCGACGCTTGTAGGTTACCAGGGTAACGGCGGTATAGCTTATGTAGGCACATTATGTTTTTCAACTACGGCTTATAAGATGGCCTATTGCGGCATAAGCTCTTCCTACAGCGTTGTGCCGACATATTCATGGACGGTAGAATGCCTTACCCATGAAAACGGCCACGTTCTTGGCTCAAATCACACCCATTCCTGCTGCTGGAACGGTAACAATACGAAGATAGACGATTGCGGAGGTAGTGCAGGCTATAGTGCAGGTACCTGTCTCCCGCAGCCAAACCCTGTGCTGCCTGTGGGCGGAGGAACAATCATGAGCTATTGCGACCTTACCAGCGTAGGTATTAAATTTAACCTGGGTTTTGGCCCGCAGCCTGCCGCTTTAATTGTTAGCAGGGTTAACAATGCTACCTGTCTTTCAACCTGCGGCGGATGCACTACACCTGCCCAGCCGGCTTTCATTACCGGCACTACAACTACCTGCCCGAATGCAGTTGATAATTACACGGCTGCTACGGTTACAGGTGCAACAAGCTATACATGGTCACTTCCTGCAGGCTGGACAGGAAATTCTACAACGAATGCTATAACTGCTGTTGCAGGCAGTACAAGCGGCTTTGTGGTAATTACTGCCAATAACAGCTGCGGAAGCAGCAGCCCGCAGTCTATAGCGGTTACTGTTACCACTCCCACTCAGCCGGGTGCTATTTCAGGAAGCACGTCGGCGTGTAGCGGCTCTTCTCAAACATATTCTGTTGCCGCTGTATCAGGCGCTTCAAGCTTTACATGGACCCTGCCATCAGGATGGTCAGGTTCATCCACTACGAATTCTATAACGGTTACTGCAGGAAGCTTACCGGGAACAATTACAGTGAAAGCCAATAACAGCTGCGGCAGCAGTGCGGCACAGTCATTAGCTGTTTCAATTGGCAATGCTGTCGCTCAACCCGGCATAATAACCGGAACTGCTGTCCCCTGCAAATCCACTACCCAGGTTTATTCAGTGGTTGCTGTAACAGGCGCCACAAGCTATACCTGGACATTACCATCAGGCTGGACAGGTACATCCACTACGAATTCAATCACTGCTACTGTGGGAACATCAGGCGGAACTATTTCTGTAACCGCTAACAGCAATTGTGCAAGCAGTGCAGCGCAATCGCTGGCTGTTTCTGTTGCAAGCCTTGTGCAGCCCGGGCATATCTCCGGTAGCACGTTCTTATGTTCATCTTCCTCGCAGGTTTATTCTGTGCTTCCTGTAGTTGGCGCAACCAGCTATACATGGATATTGCCATCAGGCTGGTCAGGATCATCTACCACTAATTCAATAACTGTTACCAGCGGAACTGCCGGTGGAACAATATCGGTTAAAGCGACTTTCCAGCACAGTGGGATCCGAAGCTTGGAATTCACGTGACTTGAAGTCGCGGC
>JADMIO011346909.1_pt1 | contig 78150 bp, 60 predicted proteins | sample 8958161 | NCBI WGS metagenome assembly JADMIO01 (sample SAMN16585339, study PRJNA669376) | soil metagenome | isolation source: Crop rotation soil | place: USA: Cullars Rotation, Alabama | collected 2011 | reverse complement strand
CGGGGAGACGCGGGGACGGGGGAACGGGGAGACGCGGGGACGGGGGGACGCGGGGACGCGGGGATCTCCGCGTCGCCGTGTCTCCGTGTCTCCGTGTCTCCGTGTCTCTCCATCTCCGCGTCCGGAATCCCGTCCATCGCGATGAACCACTGCGGCGTCGCGCGGAAGATCACGGGGTTCTTGCAGCGCCAGCAGTGCGGGTAACGATGCTCGTACTTCTCGCTGAACAGCAGCACCCCGCGCTCACGCATGAACTCGACGATCTGATCGTTCGCCGCAAACACGCTCAGTCCCGCGAAGTGCGCAACGTCAGGCGTAAAGCGTCCGGCGTTGTCGACCGGGCAATAGATGTCGAGACCGTAGCGCTTGCCGATCACGAAGTCATCATGACCGTGACCGGGCGCAGTATGGACCGCCCCTGTTCCTGCTTTGCTGTCGGACGACTTCTTCCGCGCTTCGCTGACGTCGAGCTCCGTTTCTGCGTCCGCTTCACCGCCGAGCGTGACGTGCTCGCCGATCATCATCAGCGACGGCCGATCGATCCACGGATGTCCCGCTTCGAGGCGGTCGAGTTTTGTGCCCGGGAAGCGGGCGATCACGTCCGGTGAGTCGCCCAAACCGCACTTCACCGCGACGGATTGGACGAGCTCGCTGGCGACGATGTAAACCTCATCGCCGTGCTCGAACGCGGCGTACTCAAAATCAGGATGCACGGCGATGCCGAGGTTCGCGGGCAGCGTCCACGGTGTGGTGGTCCAGATCAGCACGAACACACTTCGTCCCGCCAACGCGGGATCGATCGCCGCGGGATCGCTGCGCAACGGAAACTTCACGTAAACCGACGGGCTCGTGTGCTGGTGATACTCGACTTCAGCTTCCGCCAGCGCCGTCTGGTCCTTAATGCACCAGTAAACCGGACGCGCGCCTTTGTAGACGTAACCACGCTCGACAAAACGCGCGAACATGCGGACGATCTCGGCTTCGTAATGGTTCGACATCGTGAGATACGGATCGTCCCACTCGCCGAGGATGCCGAGGCGTTTGAAGTCCCGCGTCTGGTTTTTCAGCGCATTCTGAGCGTGTTCGCGGCAGATGCGGCGGAAAATCTCGACACTCAGGTCGCTTTTCTTTTTTCCCTTCTTCTCGAGCCCTTTTTCGACGTGTGTCTCAATCGGCAAACCGTGGCAGTCGTAACCGGGAACGTACGGCGTGTCGAAGCCCATCATCGAACGCGACTTGACGATGAAGTCTTTCAAGATCTTGTTCATCGCCGTGCCGAGATGGATGTCGGCATTCGCGTACGGCGGGCCGTCGTGCACGATGAACTTTTCGCGGCCGGCGCGTGCTTGTTGGATCAATCGATAGAGGCCGATTTGCTCCCAATGTTGCAGGCGAAAGGTCTCACTCTGCGCCAGATTGGCTTTCTGCGGGAAGGTTGTCTTCGGCAGATTGACTGTCTTCTTTAGATCGAGCGGGGTTTCTGTCGACATAAGTTTGAACTCGCAATAGTCTCAAAAAATCCGTGTTTTCTCAAAACCGAACGTCAACCTCAAACACGGATTTAAAACAAAGAACCCGAACCATCAAGGATGCGATGGTTCGGGTCCGTAAATCGGCTTGGCTTGTTGCTCAGCCTATGAACATCTCATCCTCAGCGTAAGTTTGATTTATGGGCTTCGGCACGGGCGCAACGAGCACTTCGAGGCCGCGGCGGAAGCCCGCCATAATCGCCGCCAGCTCGCGGGCCGGCTCGATTACTTTCGCCTGAATGAAGTCGGTCGTCAGTGCGACCTGTCGATGTGTGCGGTCGATGGTGTTGCTGACGAGGTGGACTTTATCGCGCGCTTCGATCGCCGTGTCGCTGACCAGCACCTTCAGCTCGCCGACCTCGCTTTTAATGATCGCCAGCGATTCCGAGAAGTGCTGAGTCGCCGTCGAAAGGTGACCGGAGACGGCCGTGAACTGCTCGGCAATCAGTTTGCCCTGAACGGCGATCTGCTTGCCTTGCTCGCTCATCGCGGAGACGCGTTCAATCAGCGGCTCCAGCTTGCCTTCCATCCGGTTGACGGACTTTACGGCGCGATTCACGAACACCGCGATCGCCACCATCGCGATCGCGATGACGATAAACGAAGCAGCAATAATAACCATCACCCAGAACATCGGATCGTTGGTGTTCATCTGCAAAAGTGCGAGATTGTTCATTGCCAAATGTCGATTGTCTATTGCCGATTGCCTGGTGAACTTGAACTCGTGTCCGTCGCTACTTTTGAACCGGCCAGCCGAACAAAAATCGGCAATTGGCAATCGGCAATTGGCAATGCTCTTAGTTTGTTTTGTCGCCGAAGTTTGGCGCGTCGATACGGCCTGACATTTCAGTCTTGCGCTTCTCTTCCTGATAGGCCTTCTTGCCCGCGTCGATCGCCGCGGCAACGGTGCCACCCTGGCGGGCCGCGGCTTCACGAGCCGATTGGGCCACGTCGCCGATCTTGCCAGCGGCTTGCGAGTAAAGTTCGCCGGCGCGGTCGCGTGTCGCTTCGTAGTATTCGCCGGCGCGGTCGCTCAAATGCTGGGCGGCTTCCCGCGAACGGTCAATGCCTTTGCGCGTGGCGTCCGCGATGTCGCCGCGCAGTTCCTGGCCGGATTTTGGCGCAAAAAGCAGGGCCAGAATCGCGCCGATGCCGCCGCCAATCAGCAGGTAAGTTAGTCGAGTGGAGATGCTGTCGCCGCTATCTCTCCGATAATCGTCGTATCCCATTTTGGATCCCTTTCTATCAATGATTTCGGCGTTGGACTATAGCAAATCCGTGTTCCGGTTGCCTAATCTTTCGGGCCACCGTTGTACTGTTCGAGCTTCCGGTAGAGGGTTTTGCGGCCGATGCCGAGCGCACGGGCGGCGTGCGACTTGTCGCCGTCGGTGTAGTCGAGCGTGGCCTCGATCGCCTGGCGTTCGATCTCTTCCATCGACGAAGGAACGGTGATCTCAAACGTGGTGGTGCGCCCTTCGCTCGCGGCCTTCGCGCGCTCGACTTTGATTCGATCCCGTTCCTGGAGCGCGATCTTGCTGATCGCGTCGGGCAGGTCTTCGAGTTCGATCTGTCGTCCCGAAGCGATGATCACGGCGCGCTCGATCGCGTTTTCGAGCTCGCGCACGTTGCCGGGCCAGTCGTAGGTGATGAGCGCCTGCAACGCGTCTTTCGAGATGCCGGAGATGAAGCGTCCGGTCTTCTGTTTGTAATGCTCGATGAAGTGGATGACGAGCGGATGGATGTCTTGCGGCCGATCGCGCAAGGGCGGCAACTTAATCGGAAACACTGACAGACGATAGAAAAGATCCTGCCGGAACGTGCCAAGCTCGACCGCGCGTTTCAAATCGACGTTCGACGCCGCCAGCACACGCACGTCTGTTTTGATCACTTCATTGCCGCCCACACGCGTCAGTTCGCCGTCCTGCAACACCCGCAGCAATTTCACTTGCGCTGACGGACTCATCTCGCCGACTTCGTCGAGAAACAACGTTCCACCGTTCGCTTCTTCGAAACGTCCGCGACGCAACGCGCGCGCATCGGTGAACGCGCCTTTCTCGTGACCGAAGAGTTCCGATTCGAGCAACGTTTCCGGAATCGCGCCGCAGTTGAGTTTGACGTACGGTTGATCTTCGCGGCCGGAGTTGAAGTGGATCAGGTTCGCGAGCAGCTCTTTTCCGGTGCCCGACTCGCCTTCGATCAGCACGGTCGTCTGCGTGTCAGCAACGCTCAGCGCAAGCTCGATCGCGCGGCGGATGCCGGTTGTTTGACCGATGATCCGATCGCCGCCATAACGTTCGTGCAGCGCGGTGCGGAGGTGCATGATCTCCGCCGACAACTGATCGCGTTCGAGCGCGGTGCCGATCTGATCGGCGATACCCTCGACCAGCGCGATTTCGTGTTCATCGAAACCTTCGCGTGCCTCGCTCCACACCAGCCCGAGCAGGCCAAACGTTTGTCCACCGACGCGAACTGGAGCGACGAGCGCCGCCCGTCCGGCGAGCAGCGAGTTGAAAGCCAGCCGGGCCGGAAACGGCAGATCCTTGTCGAGCAAACGCAGTGTTTTGCCTTGCGCGAGCACTTCGACCATCGCGGGAAACGCCGTCACGTCGAGTGACTGGCCGTGCTGATCGAACAGACTCTGAAGTGCATCGAGCGCGGCGTCAGGCCTGGACTTGAACGCCGCCAAATTGATCTTTCCACCCGCCGGATCGAGCACACCCAGCGCCGAATAATCAGCGCCAACCAGCGCAATCGCGCGTTCCAAAACCAGCGACGAAACCTCGCGAAAGTCCGACCGCGCATTCAACGCATTCGCGATTGAAAGCAGCGCGCGTTTTGTTTCCGCTTCGCGTTCCTTGTCGGTGTAGAGACGCGTGTACTGGTAGCCGATCGCGATCTGTCCGGCGATCGATTCGAGAAACGAAACTTCATCGTCGAGCCACTCTCGCGGCGTGACCGTCGTGTGCAGACCGACGAGGCCGAGAACGTCGTCACCCAGCATCACGGGCACAACGAGCAGCGAACGCGTCCCCAAACTCGCCGTTAAGAACCGCACCTTTTGATCGAGTCCGGCGGCGGCGGTGTCGTTGAGCCGGATCGGTTTGCGAATGTCGACGTGTTCCGAAAGCTGTTTCAGATCGAGCGGAATTACTGTCCCCAAACTCGACGGCACGTCTTCTGTTGCGCGCCACTCGTGACTGATGCGCAACTCGCTGGCGGACTTCAGTTGAATCACGTCGCACCGATCGACGTTCATCATGCGGCCGAGTTCCGACACGATCACCGTGAGGAAGCGGTCGAGATTGATGGCTCGCGGGAGGGTCATCGCGAGACGATTGATAATCCCCTCGCGCGCCTCGTGCATTTTGATCTTGCGTTCTAAGGACAGGGATTGGGCGCTGTTCGACATCGTACGGGAAGAGCATAGACGAAGCCTCTGCGAAGTTCAAAAGTCGTAAGTTGAATCCGTGTTCCCGCGGCCTTTATAATTCGGTCATGCCTATTTACGAGTTCGAGTGCCGCAAATGTGGGGCACACATGGAGGTCTTTCAAAAGATTAACGACAAGCCGCCGGTCAAGTGCCGCAAGTGCGGCGGACGGCTCGAGCGCAAGATTTCCGCGCCGGCGATTCAGTTCAAAGGCTCGGGTTGGTACGTGACCGACTACGCGTCCAAGGCAACGAAGGGCGAGAAGTCGGAATCCGAATCTTCACCTGAGCCGAAAACAGAAAAACCCGAGAAGTCCGACAAGAAGACTAAAGAGAGTTCCCCGGCGAAGAAAACCTCAGACAAGGGACATGCGCCCGCGTAGGTCATCAAAACACGGATTTATCGTCATTTGCGCGATCTTCCTGATCGTGGTGTCAATAGCCGCGGTGTCAATCCTGGCCCAATCCGGCAATCGGCCCAATGCGAATGCCGCGAATGGCGTGCTGGTCGGCATCGTGGCCCGCCGCGACGATCAAAAGACCACGCCGATCACGAGCAAGGAAGTTTCCGTTTACGACAACGGGATCGAACAGTCGATCCGCAACTTCACGCCGGATCCGTCGCCGGCGCGCATCGTTTTGCTGGTCGACAACTCGCTGTCGATCCGCGCCGACGTCGAAAAGCTCGAGCAGGCGGCGCGCGAGTTTGCTTACGAGATCTACGAAGGCGACAAGTTGCTGATCGTCGGATACGACGAGCAGGCGGAGATCGTGTCTGACTGGACGGACGATGCGAAGTCGATCGAGAAGTCGTTGAAGCTGTTTCGGAAGAAGGGGCAGCCGCACTTGTTCGACGCCATTCGTGCGACGGTTGAAGGTGCGTTGCGGCCAGTGCAGGGATCGAAGCGAATCATCATCGTCATCAGCGACGGGCTCGACCGCGGGAGTAAGGCGACGTTTGAAGACACGCTCGCGGAGTTGCAGTCCGAGAACATCATGGTCTATGCAGTGCAGGCGGTCGATCGGACGCGCGGTGCGATTCGGCGTGATGTGCCGAAGCCGCGAGTCGTGATCGACAAGCTGGCTGAAGGTACAGGTGGGCAGATCTTTTCGATCGACGAACCGCAGGTGGCGGCGAAGGCGATCTGCGACGAGTTGAGGCAGAATCGTTACGTGCTTTCGTATGTGCCGTCTGCGGCGCCGTTTGGGCAGGCGAGAAGTTTGCTTGTGCTGGGAAACGAGGGGATCACTATAAGGTCCAAGTCAATGCAGCAACCGAATTAGTTTCTCCGCTTCGCTTTTAGCTTCGTCTCGAATAGAAATAAAAAAGCCCCGCCATAATCAACAGGACGAGACCTTCCATAAAAATAAAAAATTTTATCGAGAACTCTTTGTCGTCGGTGAACGAATCAGAGATCGCAATGTAGGTGCCGATGATCAACCCACCCGCGATCCAGATCATTTGACGTTTTCGATCCCACAAATCCGTGGTCCTATTTAAGTAAGCCGGAAAGCCAGTGCATGAGGTTCAGGGCGTACTGCTTGTTGTCGTAGCCTTCGACGTTCATCCCCATCTTGAACTTCTGCTGCCCCGATATCTGGGCGCTCAACATTGCCGCCTCGCCATGGACCACCACGCGTCCTTTACCGACTTTAAAGGCAAGTGCCTGTGCGCGTCCGGCTGCTGAGAGGACGGTTTTCTGTTCGTCATTAGCCGAGTCCTGAGCGCTGTCGGCGAGTTTCAGAATAGGCACACTGTCCGCCGGACCTTTCAGCGACTGGCCCGTAAAACTCAACACCCGATTGACGCGCTCCTTCTCGTTGCGCCCTTCGAAGATCGGATGTGGCCCAAGCAACTTGTTCTCGCGCGAGAACAGGAGAAACGAAGCCCGGCCCTCAAGCGAGTTCGCGGCATCGAACGTGTAACCCTTGCTCATGTCGACGCCGAACTTCGTCGCGAGCGCGGAAGCGGCGCTACCAAACGGCGCATGGTCCGCAATTAACAGCAACGCCCCACCACCTTTGACCCAATCGTAAACAGCCTTGATCTCGTCTTCCGTGAACGCCGACTGGTCCGCTCCCTCGTCGTCCATCTCCTCGGCGCCGAGCGCGTTCGCGATCACCAGCACCTTGAAACTGTCGAGCGACGCTTTCGAGAACGGCTTGCGGTTCCGAATCACCTGATAACCATCGTTCATCAACAGATCGACAAACGGTTTGTAGCGGCCGTCGGCAGTGTGGAAATTGTGATGCGCCTCGTCGAACGACACGCGCGGGCCGTTGCGCGAGTACGCCGAGTTCTCGACCGACGTGTTGAATTCCGGATCAGCTAACTGTTGGCCCAGCGCAACGGCCGCGAAGGCAAGCAGGAGAACACAGATCGTAACGATTCTCATGATCGGAGTTTCGCCAGTCGCTCGGCAGCGAGATTCAGCGTTTCGTCTTTCTTGCAAAAACAGAAGCGAACTTGTTGCGCGCCGTCCGCGGGATTGCTGTAAAAACTCGACCCCGGCACGCACGCGACGCCGATCTCACGAATCAAGTGGCGCGTAAACTCGACGTCGTTCGCAAAACCAAACTTCGAGATGTCGGTCATGATGTAGTAAGCACCGTCCGGAACAAACGTCCCAAACCCGGCTTGTTCCAGCACCGGCAACAGCATGTCGCGTCGCACGCGATAGTCCGCTTGCAAACGCTCGTAATACTCAGCCGGCAGCGACAACGCGTAAGCGCCCGCAGCCTGCAACGGCGCCGCCGCGCCGACAGTCAGGAAGTCGTGAACTTTACGAACAGCGCCGGTGATTTCCGGTGGTGCGATGCAATAACCGACTCGCCATCCCGTAACCGAATATGTCTTCGACATCGAATTGACGACGACGGTCCGTTCGCGCATGCCCTCGATCTGGGCCATCGAGATGTGTTCGATCTCGGCGCCTTCGCGCGGGTAGAGAATGTGTTCGTAGATCTCGTCGGTGAAGCAGAGCGCGTCAAACTCGCGGCACAACGACGCGATGAACTCCATCTCACCACGCGTGAAAACTTTCCCCGTCGGATTATTCGGATTACAGACGATGATCGCTTTCGTCTTTTCGTTGAACGTCGCGCGGAGTTCGTCGCGATCGAAACCCCAGTCGGGCGCACGCAGCGGAACGTAACGCGGGTGCGCGTCGGAAAGGATCGCGTCCGGCGCGTAGTTCTCGTAGTACGGCTCGAAGACGATCACTTCTTCGCGCGGATCGACGGTCGCCATCATCGCGGCGATCATGCCTTCGGTCGAACCGCACGTGACGGTGATCTCGGTTTCCGGATCGATGTCGAGCCCGAGATACCAGTGCGTCTTGCGGGCGATCGCGTCGCGAAAATCTTTCGCGCCCCAGGTGATCGCGTACTGGTTGACGTCGCGCTCGATCGCTTCCATCGCGTGGCGCTTGATGTCGTCAGGCGCGGAGAAGTCGGGAAAGCCTTGCGACAGATTCACGGCGCCGTGCTTCAGCGCCTCGCGCGTCATCTCGCGAATCACCGACTCGGTAAACAAACTCGCCTTGTGAGATACGTGGCGGCTCTTTGAGATTGAAGGTGTGGACATTTTTTTACTCAAAGAAGCACAAACGGCACAAGAGACACAAAAGCTAAAAAGAGTTTTTGGGGTGTGCCCGACGGTAAAAAGAGTTTTTGGGTGTGCCCGACCATCATGCTTCTTTCTTGTGCCTTGTGGTTCTGTTTTGTGCCTCTTGTGGTTACGGAATGATCTGCTCGCCGGCGGCTTCGCGTTTCAGTTGCTCGAGGATGGACCGGATCGCCGCCGCATAACTGCCGGTCGGTGCGAGTTGAAGGTACTTCTCGTACGCCGCGACGGCATCCTTGGGTTTTTCGAGTCGTTCGTAAGCTGCGCCGAGCATTTGATAGATGACGGGTTCGCTGTCGGAAAGCTGGTCCAGCGCCTTGCGCAACTCGACGACGGCTTCCGCAAACTGTCCTTTGTCTTCCAGCACGCGCGCGAGCCCGACGTGCGCCTCGGGCTGAAATCCGCCGCCCTCGCGAATCGAACGACGATACGACGCGACAGCCTCGGCGTCTGATCCGGCTTCGCGATGGATGCGACCTTCGACTGCAGAAGCTTCAGGGTAAACAGGTCGCGCTTTTCGAGCGGCTTCGATCTCGTCGAGGGCGTCGTTGTATTTGTTCAGATCGAGCAACACGCGCGCGAGACCAACGTGGGCCGCGGCATGCGACGGCCGCAGTTTGATCGTATCGCGATAAAGTTCGGCGGCTTTTTCTCTCGACGTGTCGTCGCGCGCCTGTTCCCGCGCGGTCTCCGCTTTTTGAAACGCCAGCTCGGCTTCGTCAGTCGTCGCGACGAGCTTCACTGCCAATGTGCGACGCCCGGGAAGCAAGACTGCCGTCGCTTCTTTGAAACCGTTCGCGCGAACACGCACCGTGTGCCGGCGCGGCGTCACTTTCGCTACCGACAGTTTGCCGGACGCGTCCGTCGTGCCGCGCCGGATTTCATCGATCCAGACGATCGCGTTCGGCTCGCTTGTGATTGTGAGAACGGCTTGAGCACGAATAGCCGGAGACACGGATAAAAAGACGGCTAATATTACCAGACCCTTCATTCTTCTCTGTTGTCCGTGTTTCCAACACGACGCTTGCGCACCTCAGGATCCGCCGTCGCAGCGCGCGCGCCGACTTCCGGCTTGAAATTGCCGGCCGCATCGTAAAGCCGCAAGTACTGAAGCCAATTTCGAACGACGCCCTGAATATACCCGCGCGTCTCTTTGAAGGGAACCGCTTCGGCCCATTCGTCCATCTCCGGCGGCAACGAGGCCCGCCATTGGACCACACGACCCGGGCCGGCGTTGTAAGCCGCCGCGACGTACTCGATGCGCCCGTATTTATCGATCTGGTCGCGCAGGTAAGCCGTGCCGAGTTGGATATTCAACCGTGGCTCGTAAAGCGACTCTGCCGTGATCTCGCGTCCGACGCCGTATTTCTGCGCGGTCAAACGGCCGGTGGGCACGAGCACCTGCATCAGTCCGTACGCATTCGCCGACGAACGCGCGCGCGTTGTGAAGATCGTCTCCTGACGAATCAGCCCGGCAACCTGGTAGGGATCGAGGCTGCGGTTCTTCGACTCCTGAACGATGATGTCCCAGTGTTTGAGCGGATAAAACACGTCCCACTGTTCGCGCGTCATCTCTTCGGGCTTCATCTGCGAATAATCCGGAAAGCTGCGTCGCAGCGTGTTCAGCGCGCGAACGTTGTCATCGTCGGATCGATAAATCTTCGCGATGGCGAGATTGATCTTTGGACTGTCGGGCGCTTTTTCGCTGACGGTGTTCAGCTCTTTAATGGCCCACTCGTCGAGCCCGATGTTCGACAACTGATCGGCTTTGACGATCCGTGTGTCTGCGTCGGAAGCGGCGGTCTCTTCCGCGACGGTGACGGTTTTTAGGTTCGCAACGGCGCGAGCGACGATCGAATCCGGCGCGAAGTTTTTCGGCTGCGTCGTTTTGGTCAAAACGTCGAGACGTTGCTTGGCGAGATAACCGTACCAGTTCGCGTCGTATCGCGCCTGCATCGCCTCGTACAACGCCCGCGCCTCGGCCATCTTTCCGGCGCGCTCGGAATCGCGCGCAGCCCAGTAGCCGGCGCGTCCGCGATTGTCGGTGTTTTTGTCGGCGTAGTAAGCGAGATGCTCGGTGAGCATGCGCGACGAGTCGGCGAAGTTCTTCGCGTCGTGTGCTTCCCAGGCGAGATCGAATTGCGCCTGGGCCACTTCGATCGAGCTGCCGAATCCGTTGACCGCAGCGCGGGAGAAATACGATGCATCTGCGGTGTTCTTCGCGTCTTTCGCGATCTGTCCGACGGCGACGAACGTTCGCGGCGTGAAGTTGCTGTTCGGAAAGGCGCGACGCAGTTCTTCGGTGGTTGCGCGTGCCTGGTCCCACTGTTTCGCCCGCGCGTAGGTTTGCGCCAGATAAAACAGCGCTTCGGCGCGAGTTTCACCGGCAGAAGCAGGAACACCGTTGAAAGCTGAAACAGCGTCAGGCGTTTTGCGTGCGTTGTAGGCGGCAATGCCGCGACGAAGCTGGTTCTCGCTCGTTGCCGTTGCGGGAAAACGTCCAAACGCCTCGCCGTAAGCGGCGACTGCGTCGTTGAATTTTTTCGCCGCGTACAAACGATCGGCGCGCGTAATCGCCTCTTCGACAGTTGCCAGCGACAACGTCGACGAGAGTCTCGTGATCGCTGTGGCGGCTTCAGCGGCTTCGTCTGAAGCGGGCGCGAAGAAGTAGAGTCGACGATATGAAGCGAGCGCGCGAGTTGGATCTGACGTTTGTTCGTAGGCTTTGGCGGTTGCGAGCAACGCAGACGCATCGTCCGTTGCGGCCAGGTCTTTCAACAACAGCGGAACGGCGGCAGTCTCACCATTCTTCACCAACAAATTCGCCGCTCGCAGCGCCGCTTCACGCGCGCGCAACGAGCTTGGGTGTTCCTGGATCAACTGTTGAAAAATCGCGCGGGCTTCAGCCGGCTTTCCTGCCTGCTCGAGCGCGTCGGCGCGCATGAAGAGTGCGTAGTCGGCGACGGAAGTGTGGTCGGCGATGACTCTCGTATCGAGCAGCGATGCTGCTCCGGCAAAGTCGCGGGCATTAGCTTTGATTCGAGCGCGGAGGATGCGAGCGAGTGCGGCGGTCTTCGTTTTCGGAAACTGGTTTTCGATGCCCGCGACGACGTCTTCCGACGGCAGCACATCGTTGCGCGTCATGCTGCGCAGGCGTTCGAGAGCTTGTTGTTCGCCGGGAGTTTGCGGCCGCGTGACGCAGCTCGCGCTCATGAGGTACGGAAGCGAAGCCACTCCCGCTACGACGACGCCGATTAAGATGAAGAGAAAGCGATGCTTGACGACCATTTGCTCTTTGTACACCCCGCGAATGAGAACTCAAAATACAAAATGCACAGCGTGAGTACAAAGAACCGACGCGCGTTACGCGTTTACCGTTGCCCCGGGATAGTTCGCGCCGAGCTTCGCTGCGTCGCCTTCCGCGAGCGTGTTCACGAGTTCGCCGTGAAAGTAATCGTAGCGCGCGGCAACTTCCGCTTTAACGCGCTTGTCGTACATCTCGCGCGAGCGATCGATGTACTCGCGCAAACGATCGTAAAGGTCGTGTTCGGAGCGTCCTTCCGCAACCTTCTGCTCGTTGTACAACTTGATCTCGGAAATCAGCAGACGAGCAAAGCGGCGCGCGTCGTTGTGTAGTCGACGCTCTTCGTCGCCCGCGACTTCGACGGGCAATTCCGCATCCTGGCCGTAACGTCGACGCGGCGCTGGTTCCGGTGCGGCTTCGACGGGCTCGGCCGTTGTGCCGATCCACTCGGGCGCAGGTTCCGAGGCGCTGCTCTCGAAGAAAGCGGCGGGTTCTTCAGCCGGCATGGGTTCGACGATCGACTCGGGCACGGCTGGCTCGGGTTGATAACTCTCGATCGTTTCTGCGCCGGAGAAATAGGTCGGTTCAGCAACCGGCTCGGGCGCCGGCTCATACGACGAGGTTTGATACTCGGCGGCGGGCGCGTACGACGGTTCCGGTTCGGGAGCGGGCGCCGGTGCGGCTTCCTCTGCCGGTTTCGAAGCCGCGGCTGCTGTACGAGCCACCGACAACAGTTCGACGGCCATCGCCGACATCGCGACCAGCGTTTCGAGCGCTTCGAGATTGATCGATTCTGATTCAAGCCCCGCCGAGTCGGCATACAAAACAGCCACCGCCTTGCCTCGCACGGTCAGCGGAATGGCGACGATTCGTTGCGGCGGTTCTTCGCCGAGCCGGTTTATGAGCGAGTGGTCTTCGGAGTGAGAACCGGGTCCGCCGCTCCACGTGGTCAACGATTTGGCGGCGCTGCTGATGACTGTGTCGGAACTGAGCGGAAGCGAAATTTGTTGCACGGCCTGGTCGCCGATGGTCCCTTCGAAACCGCGGCCGCGCCAGCCGGAAGCCGTGTCGCCCTTGATCACGAAGAACGCGACGCGCGGCGCAAACGACGAGGCACGGTTGACGAGCGCTTTCAATACTTCCGCCTGCGATTTCTGCTCGTTGATCTCCGAAACGGCCGACTTGATGATGGCCATGTCGCTCGACGCCTTGGCGCGCGACGTTTGCGAAGAGGCCAACTCGACACCGCGTTCGTGAGCGGCGTGCAGGTGTTCGGTGATGGAAGCGACGAGGCTGCCTTCCATCTGCACGTCGGCCTGGCGGTCAAGGAAAGTCGAAAGTGACTCATTGAGCAGGCTTTGCAGCGTCGAAATTTCCTGTCGAATCGCGCTAAGGCGACTGTCGAGATAGCTCTCGATCTCACGCCGCAAACTATCTTCCAGTTGTTCGTTGACCACAGCTCGCTCCTCCGTGTCGTGGTGATAGTGGTGACCGAAACCTCAAGGTCGTTCAGGTAGGATGTTTTAACCCAAGGCTGCTTTCGCAATCGGAGTCTGGCAAAGGGGGCCGCAAGACTCAGGAGTGATTATGAACGGCTGGTATTCCGCTAGTCAATTGGTTTTTCCAGAAAATCGACGGTTCGCGTGCGACTCACGAGGCCTATGGCGGATCGCCGATAGTTTATTTCGGCTGCTGGTACACGCGGACGTAATCGACTTCCATCCGTTGCGGCCAAATCGAGTCGTCGACGCCCTTCGCGCCGCCCCAATCCCCGCCGACCGCGAGGTTCAGCAGGAGGTGAAACGGCTTGTCGAACGGCCACTGCCGGTAATCCGCCGCCGGGCTCGAAAGCCGTTCGTTAACGAATTTGAAGTATTGCTGGTCGTTGATGTACCAGCGGATCTCCTCGGGCGTCCATTCGACCGCGTAAACGTTGAATCCGCTGCGTGCTGAATCGACCTTGGTTTTGCCTGTCTTCTGCGTGTTGATGGAATGGTGATACAGCTTCGTATGGGCGGAACCGTGGATCACGTCCGGGTCGTAGCCGACGTGCTCCATGATGTCGATCTCGCCGTTGTCAGGCCAGTAAGCGGTTCCGTAGTTGCGGTTTGTCGGCAACATCCAGATGGCGGGCCAGGTGCCGCGTCCGGAAGGCAGTTTCGCGCGCACCTCGATCCGGCCGTACGTCCAGTCGCCTTTGCCCTTCGACACCAGCCGAGCTGAGGTGTACGGCTGGGTTTTGCTGCCGTCGCGGCGGGCTTCGATGATCAGGACGCCGTTTTCGACCCGGGCGTTTTCTTTGCGGCGGTCGGTGTAGTTCTGGAGCTCCTTGTTGCCCCAGCCGTGCGCGCCGACGTCGTAGCCCCACTTCGCCGCATCCGGCAGGCCGGTGTAGCTGAATTCGTCAGACCAAACGAGCTGCCAGGACGTCTGATTCGTTGTGGCGGTTTGCCAGATCAGGCCGAGAAAAATGAGTATTGAAAATATCCGTGTCATCAGTGGTTAGACGTACCCCGAAAAAGTCCGGCCTTTAGATACGCGCCTCCGTTTGGTATCCTTTGAACGCCCTTCATTAAGAACCCGGTCGAGGTGAAACCCACTTACCCATGGCCACGATTCTGATCGCTGAAGATTACGACGACAATCGCGAACTGCTGCGACTGTTGCTCTCCGGCGCAAACCACCAGGTCCGCGAGGCCAAGAACGGTCGCGAGTGCCTGGATTTGGCTCGTCAGAACCCGCCCGACCTGATCATGGTCGATCTGTCGATGCCGGGACTCGACGGCTGGGAAGTCTTTCGCGAACTGAAAGCCGACTCGTCAACGGCGCACATTCCGTGTGTCGCCGTCACCGCCCACACCGATCAGGATCGCGCCCGCGCGCTGCAATCCGGTTTCAGCGACTTCGTCGGAAAGCCGTTCCGTACTGAAGAACTGTTGCTGACGGTGAAGCGGCTCGTCTCGGAATAGAGCTTCGTAAAACAATATCCGTTTTCTTAGTGGCGTGGCGCAAGCGCTACGTCTGCGTTAAAACACGGATCGTGGTTACTGTTTGTAGACCTTTCCGCCTTTCATCACGAACTTAACTCGCTCTAACGCCGCGATGTCGCGTGTCGGATCTCCTGCGACGGCGATTAGGTCCGCCCACAGCCCCTGCTTCACAGCGCCGATTTTGTCCGCCATGTGCAACACGCGGGCGTTGACGGAAGTCGCCGACCGCAGCGCCTCGACGGGCGACATGCCAAACTCGACCATCGACTCGATCTCTTTCGCATTGTCTCCATGAGCGAACGTACCGACGTCGCTGCCGCTCGCGATCGTGACGCCCGCGGCGAGCGCCGCTTTGAACGCCTCCCGCTTGCGTTCTCCGTTGCCAAGGTGAGCGACGGTGAACGTCGAAAGCGTCGGACAAAACGCGACGCTTTTTTGCTTCATCAACTGGAACACTTCGGGCGTTCCGCCGTCGCCGTGTTCGATCGTTTCGACGCCGGCGAGAATCGCGCGACGCATGCCTTCCGCGGTAGTTGCATGCGCAGCCACGGGGACGTTCGCGCTTTTCGCCGTTTCGACTATGAGCTTCAGTTCGTCGAGCGAAAACGTCGGCGCCGCGCCCTGCGTGCCCCAGCGATAATCGGCGTAGACCTTGATCCAATCGGCGCCGTGTCCGATCTGATCGCGCACGACTCGCGTCAGACTGTCGACGCCGTCAGCTTCTTCCGCGCCCTGCGGTACGTCCCACTCGGCAGCGAACCCTTTCGGTCCATAACTGCCGGTCGCAACGATGGCGCGCGTCGTTACGACCATCCGTGGACCGGGAATGATGTTTTGTTCCACGGCTTGTTTTAGTCCGACGTCCGCGTAAGCCGCGCCTTCAGTGCCGAGATCGCGAATGGTGGTGAAGCCGGCTTGAAGCGTGTTGCGCAAGTGGTTCGTTGCGCGCGCGACGCGCAAGGTCAACGATTCTTTCGCGACCTGATCGTTCCAAACAGTCTCGCTGTACGGATGCAATAGCACGTGCGAATGCATTTCGATGAGGCCGGGCATCAGCGTGAGACCGGGCAGATCGATTGTTATCGCGTCCGGAGGAACGGCGAGAGATTTCAACGGACCGACGGCTTCGATCCTCAATCCGCGCACGACGACGGCCCAGCCTTCGTGAAGCTGGGCCGTTTCGCCGTCCCAAACCCGCGCCGGTTTGAGTAGATACGGGATGTGAGTTTCAGTTTGCGCGGCTTGTTGCTCTGCATTCATTGTCGGTAACAAAACCGCCAAACAGATTAGGAGCAACACGCAGTAGCGGAGCACGGTCATTTCTCCGAGATGACGACCTGTTCGATGGTCGGCGGCAGCGGATGGAGCGTGCTGCGTGAGAAGCCGGCGTTGGCGGCCATGCGTTCGATTTCGGCGAACGTGTACGCGTCTCCGGAGGGTGTGGAGATCAGCATCATCATGCTGAACCCGGCGGCATCGGGCGGCGTCACGCGGTCGTCGTTCGGCACGAATTCCAGCGTCACGACGCGTCCACCGTCGGCGAGCGCCGCATGGACCTTCCGCAGCAGCGTCTCACAAGTCGCCACGTCGAAGTGGTGCAGGAAATTCGTCAACAACACGAGGTCGTAGCCACTGCCGTACTCGACGTCAAAAGCGCTGCCTTCGATCGTGCTATACCGGTCCGCGACGCCCGCTTTCTGCGCATTCTCTTTCGCGACTTCCAGCACCGCTTTCCAATCGACCGCAGTTATCTCAACTTGCGGATTGTTCTTCGCGAACGCAATGCCGAACAGACCATGTCCGGCAGCGATGTCGAGAATCTTTAACTTGCGATCGGCTTGCGGATCGACCAGTTTCGCCATCAACTGCGACGGCAGATCCATCAGCGCCGCCATCGCGCGCGCGAACGTGACCCAAATCGGATTGTCCGGCGCGACATTGCCGTCGTCCGGCATTGCTGTGCCGCCTTTGCGGACTGCTTCGGTCATGTACTTTGCGGCGGTGGCCATGCGTGCATCGCCGAGAAAAGCGACCGCGCCGCCGAGATACGCAGGCGAGCGTTTGTCGAGAAACACGGACGAGTCGAGCGTCAGTCCATAACGATCGCCCTGCTTCGTGAGCATCTCCATGATCGTGAGGTAGTCGCAGAGAACGCGGATGCCCTTTTCCGACGCGTGACACCGCGCGGCGATCTCGGCGGCCGTCGCGTTGCCTTCGCCAATCGCGGTGAACACTTCGAGTTCGATACCCGTCTTCAGTGCCTCGGTGCGCTGATGCGCATTCATTGTTTGGAAGAACAGTTGTGGTGATGGTTGCTGGGACGCGGGAGTAGACATGAATGGTCCTTTCTTTAATTGCTGATTGATGTACGGATGGCTGATTCTGCACTTACCTGATCGGATCGCGCAACACCGTCTCGGCGACCGCGGCAGCCATGTCCGCGGCTTGGGGGTGACTGCGGCGCAGGCCGGCGATTTGCAACAACGCCTCGCCAGTGCGCGAGAACATCCGAAAAAGGTCGCCTTCTTCGGCGCGTGTTTCGCGCACAATCTCCGACCACGGCGCGCCGTTGGCCCAATGAACCGCCGCGCCGGCAGCGGAAAAGTTGAGATCGGGCGCTGGTTCGACGCCGTGTTTCCACTCTTCAGCCGAGACCTTGAACCCGACGTCTTCGAAGCGCGAAAGTGAACTCCAGATCTCGTCTTCCAGCTCGAGTTCGCCGTAATCACGATCTTCGTCGGCGGTCAACGCGGCCATAATTCCTGCCAGTTGCTTCGGCGCGAGCGAGTTGAACAGACCGCTCTCGAGTGCTTCGCCGACCAGCAGCGGCCGATCGACGTGCAGATCCGCGAGCCAGCGTCCGCGCTCGGTGACTTTCTCGGCTTCGTAGTCGAGATAACCAAACACCGCGAGCACCTTCGCACGTTGCTCGAACGGCTGCCACACTTCCTCGCGGAGCGAATCGATCCGTCGTGAAGCCCGTTCGTAAACCTCAGCAGTTTCGTGCAGGTGCCAAAGCACGTCGGTGCACCGCTGTCGCTCGGCGCCGCGGAGATGCGGCGGCAACAGGTTTTCGATCGTATCGTCGAGCACTTTCAACGCGTCAGTTTCTTCAGCGTACGCATCGCGCAGACGCGGTTCGTGCAAAACCAGCTCGCGGCCGCGCGCGCGAACCTCGTCAAACCCGTCTTCGATCTCTTGATCGCGCAGACGGTAGACCGGCGAATAAACACGCCCGATTCGTTCTTGCGGAAACGTGGCGTTGCTGCCGTCTTCACGCACACCGCGCACGGTCCCATCGCGTTTCTCGGTGACCATCACGAGCCTGCGGCTCGCACGGCCGACACCGACGACGCGCCCTGGTTTGACGACTTCGTCAAGCCAGCGATGAAACAGTTCCGCGCGCGTCTGCGGCTTCGCTTCCTGAAGACGAGCTCGCGCGCCGATGAGTCGCTCCAAACCAAGCACGACGCTGACCGGCAGGTCGCAACCGGCTTTCGTCAATCGGTCCGAGATCGTCTGCTCGCTCTGTTGTCGAGTTTTTTCGAGTTGGCCCAACTGCCGCGCGAAGTCGCGATACGCGAAACTGCGTTCGGCGATCTCGCGCACGCCGGCGAACGTTCCGTACGCGTCAAGCAGATTCAGCAGCGTGGTGTACGTGGCGCGAAACTGGCTGGTCAGCGCATCCGGCGGCGCTTTCAAAAGTTGTGCGATGCGTGCCGGATCCTGATGCAGTCCGGGCGCGGCGATTACAAACCCGACGTTGTCACGACCGCGTCGACCGGCGCGGCCTGTCATCTGTTGCAGCTCCGATGCCGACAACGGACGCCAACCGCTGCCGGTGCGCGCATCAGCGCCGGTCAACACAACACTCCGCGCCGGGAAATCGACGCCTGCCGCAACAGTCGCAGTTGCGAAGATTGCGTCGAGCAAACCGGCGGACATCAGTTTTTCGATCACCAGTTTCCACGCGGGAATATGGCCGGCGTGATGCGATGCGACGCCGCCGCGGACGATCGTGTCCCAGTGGCGATGGCCGCGCACTTCCGGGTTCTGTTCGACGAAGCTGCGCATAAAATCGCGGCGCTCTTCGCGACGACTCTCGTTCGGATCGCGCCGCGCGAGGGCAGCTTCGTGCGCCGCTTGATCGCAACGGCGTCGCGTCGGCATGAAGACGATCGCGGGCAGCAGGTTGTAACCGTCCAGCGTCGACAGCAACGTCGCCGGCGGCATTTCAGGCATTCGAAGTTTCATTGATTAAGCGTGCGATCTGTGGATTGATCTTACCGTCGTCATTTAGTAGCGGAAGCAATTGTCGATCGGGCAGCAACAACGCTGAGCGAAGCGGCACCGGCCGTTTGCCGGGGCCGGTGATCACGCCGCAGCGCACGCCGCGCACTTCTTCCAACCACGACGCAAACTCGCCCGCGTTGCCGATCGTCGCCGACAGCAGCAGCAAACGAATGCGCGGCGGCGTCAGGATGATCGCCTCTTCCCAAACGTGACCACGATCTTCGTCGGCGAGGTAGTGGGCTTCGTCAAGCACCACGAGATCGGCGGTGACCTCACTGCCGCCGCGCAACGAGTCGAAGAGTTGATTGCGATAGATCTCGGTCGTGCCGACGATCAGCGGCGCCTCCCAGTTCTCTTTTCTGTCGCCCGTCAGGATGCCGACGCGCTCAGCGCCAAACTCGTCGATAAACTCCTGGTATTTTGAGTTGGTGAGCGCTTTCAGCGGCGTCGTGTACCATGCTCGCCGTCCAGCGCCGAGCAGCCGGCGAATCTCCTCGCGCGCGATCCACGTCTTGCCGCTGCCGGTCGGAGCGGTCACGAGGACGTCTTCGTATTCGAGCATCGCGAGCGCTTCGAGTTGAAAAGTGTCGGGTTTGAACGGCGCTGGACGCGGTGTCCCGATTCCCTCGAGCAGCTTTTTCAGGTCTCTGGATTGGGGAATCGGCCGGCGTGATGGTTGGGGAATTCGTGTTTTTTTGTGTTTTACCCTGCGTGGCATATCAATTATTTTAGCGTCACGAGGCCGTAGAGTTACAATTCTGTCTCGCAACGCGGCGGGGGCGCGGGGCGTCTAACCCGACTGAAACAAAAACGTCCGGCTGGCGTTTTCAACAAGGATGACTGAGCTGTTCGAAAATTTTGAAGTAAATCGCGATTCGCGAGCGTCAGTGCTGCTGCGATTGGTTGGGGCGTCGCTCGCCGTGCACCTGGTGTTCGTGTGGGTGATTATTTACGTTCCCGCCGTTCGCGATACCGTCAACATCGCCGCGCTGATCGCGAGCACGAAGTGGGTTGATGAAGACTATACCGCCACCCAGATTGGCGACGACGTCCAGATTGTTCAACTCGAGAAGTTTCACTATCCCGAAGGCTACTTTGCTCTCGAAACTCAGGGTTACAGCACCCCCGGCGTCGCCGCTGCAAACGATCCGTTTGCGCCGAAGATAATCTCGCAGTGGAAGCCTGGTGCGCCGGATCCGGAAGCGACACCCGCGCCGAGTCCGGAAGCGAGCCCGTCAGCGTCGCCGGCCGTGAGTCCTGCGGCATCACCGTCGAACGCTGTCGCGCAGGCCGGTGCGAGTCCGAGCGCTAATCCGGCGGCCAGTCCGAGTGCGAGTCCGCTGAGTCAGGAAGACGCGCAAAAGGAGCTCGAGAAAACTGCCGCGCAGAACAACGTTACGCTGCCGGAAGAGAACCAGATCAACAAGCGCGCGCTGAAAGACTTTGCTGCTTATGCCAACGATCTCAAGAACCAGGGCAAACTCGATCTGAACAAGCCGTTCGAGATCGTCATCGAGGCGCAGTTGGACGAAAAGGGCAAACTCGTCAAACCCATATTCAAGAAACAGGAAGGCGACGCGAACCTGGTCGACTTGTTCAGCCGCATGGTCTCCGCGCTGAACGACAGTGGTTTTCTGACTTACCTGTCGCCGATCAGCCAGGACAATCCGGGTTCGACGGTGCGGATCACAGTGAAGCAGGGCGAAAGCGAAGTGCTGGCGTCGGTCGAGTCGGAAACGACGTCGCCCGAGCGCGCGAAGGCGCTGGCGAGCGTGCTGAATAACCTGCTTTACTTCGGCGCTGGATCGCGAGCAGGCAAAGACGAAGAAGTGATAATGAAGAATACGAACGCCACGCCCGACGGCAAGAAAGTCGTAGTGAACTTTTCGATGCCGCGACAGACTGTGGTCGAGATGATTAAGAAGCAGATGCAGCCCGGTGCTTAGTGGTCGCGGGCCCGTTTTTTGGAGTAAATTAACAGCACTATGAGTTTCGATAAATTTTTAACGAAGGTTTTTGGCAGTAGTAATCAGCGTTTCCTCAAATCAATTGGTCCACTCGTCTCCGAGATCAACGCGCTCGAGCCGTCGCTGCAGAAGCTCTCCGACGACGAGCTGCGCGCGCGCACCGCGTTTTTCAAAGAGAAGGTCCAGCGTGCGGTAGCCGGTATCGACGACAAAGATCGTCTCAAGCATCGTGAAAAAGAGATTCTCGACGAGATTCTGCCCGAAGCTTTTGCGACCGTTCGTGAAGCAAGTGTTCGCACGACGGGCATGCGCCACTTCGACGTTCAGTTGATCGGCGGGATCGTTCTGCACCAAGGCAAGATCGCCGAGATGCGCACCGGCGAGGGCAAAACGCTCGTCGCCACGCTGCCGTCATACTTGAATGCTCTGACCGGACGCGGCGGCGTTCACGTCATCACCGTCAACGATTATCTCGCCTCGCGCGACGCCGAATGGATGGGCCAGATCCATCGTTTTCTCGGTCTCGAAGTCGGCTGCATTCAGAACGACATGGATGATTTCGAGCGGCAAGCAGCGTACGCCGCCGACATCACCTACGGCACCAACAACGAGTTTGGTTTCGATTATCTGCGCGACAACATGAAGTTTGACCTCGCCACCTGCGTGCAGCGTGGTCATTACTTCGCCGTCGTCGACGAGGTCGATTCGATTCTGATCGACGAAGCGCGAACGCCGCTGATCATCTCTGGTCCATCCGACGAAGCGACTGACAAGTACAGAAACGCCGACGCGATCATTCCGCATCTCGACAAAGGAGAAGACGTCGACGGCAAGAAGACCGGCGATTACGTTGTCGACGAAAAGGCGCACACCGCGGTGCTTACCGAAGAGGGCGTCGAGAAAGCAGAGCGACTGCTCGGCGTCGGCAATCTTTACGATCCGTCGAACATGGAGTTGCTGCACTGCGTCGAGCAGGCGTTGAAGGCGCACACGCTTTACAAGCTGGACCACCAGTACGTCGTGCAGGACGGCGAAGTGATCATCGTCGACGACTTCACCGGTCGCTTGATGAAGGGTCGTCGCTGGTCTGACGGTCTGCACCAGGCGGTCGAAGCGAAAGAAGGCGTCGAGATCGAGAAAGAGAACCAGACGCTCGCGACGATCACGCTGCAAAATTACTTCCGTCTTTACGAAAAACTCTCGGGCATGACGGGTACCGCGGAAACCGAAGCCGCGGAGTTCGGCTCGACTTACAAACTCGACGTCATCGTCATTCCGACGCACATGCCGATGGTCCGCACGGACTTCTCCGACGTGATCTATCGCACGCTGCCGGAGAAGTGGGACGCCGTGATCGAAGAGATCAAGGAGTGCTACGACAAAGGCCAACCGGCGCTGGTTGGTACCGTGTCAGTCGAGAACTCCGAACTGATCTCGCGGCGGCTGATGAAAGAAAAAGTGCCGCATAACGTGCTGAACGCGAAGTATCACGAACGCGAAGCCGAGATCGTGGCCCAGGCCGGACGCAAAGGTTCAGTGACGATCGCGACGAACATGGCGGGCCGCGGCACCGACATTTTGCTCGGCGGCAATCCTGATTTCATGGCGCGCGAGTTTTTGAAGAAGGAAGAGATCGATCCCGACGAAGCCACGGAAGATCAGTGGCAGACGGCGTACTCACGCGCGAAACGGATTGTCGAGGAAGAACACCAGGAAGTGGTTTCGCTGGGCGGCCTGCACATCGTCGGTACTGAACGACACGAGTCGCGCCGCATCGACAACCAGCTTCGCGGACGCGCCGGTCGTCAGGGCGACCCCGGATCGTCGCGGTTTTTCCTGTCGCTCGAAGACGATCTGATGCGCATCTTCGCGGGCGACAAAGTTAAAGCGTTGATGCAGCGTCTCGGCATGGAACAAGGCGTCGCGATCGAATCGAAGATGGTTTCGAAGCGAATTGCGGCGGCGCAGAAATCGGTCGAAGGCCGCAACTTCGAAGCGCGCAAACACCTGCTCGAGTATGACGACGTCATGAACAAGCAGCGCGAGACGATCTACGGGCTGCGTCGTCAGTTGATGGAAGAGCCGGACCAGCGCGATTACCTGTTGGGTGATCCACCGCAGGCCGGTGTTGCTTACGACCTGTTGTCAGACATCACGCAGCAGTATCTCAATCCGGACGTTTCGCAGGACGATTGGGACATCGAGAACTACAAAATTCAGGTCAAGACGATCTACGACTTCGACGCGGATCGCGAAGGTCTCGACATCCAGAATATGACGTCGCCGGAAGTTGTCGACGCGATCTGGGAACGGCTGAAAACCAGCTACGAACGGAAAGAGCAGCAGATTGGGCCTGAAGCGATGCGCACCTACGAGCGCATCATCATGCTCAACATCATCGACGCGCAGTGGAAGGACCACCTGCTGTCGCTCGATCACCTCAAGCAAGGCATCGGGCTCGTCGGTTACGGACAGAAGGATCCGCTGGTCGAATACAAGAAACAGAGTTTTGATCTGTTCCAGGAGATGCTGGACCGCATAGATACTACGACGATTCGCTCGCTGTTCAACCTGCAAGTGGTAGCCGAACAACCGCCGGAGACGTTGCAGCAGCGACGAGCCGCGCGCCGGCCGGCATCGTTGCGTTTCACTGGTCCAAACCAGGGCGCGGCGCCGGCGGGCGAGGAAGACGGCAAGGTCAAGACGGTCGTGCGCGATCAGCCGAAGGTTGGTCGTAACGAGCCGTGTCCGTGCGGGTCGGGCAAGAAGTACAAGAAGTGCCACGGCATTAACGCATAAATGATGCACCTCCCCCTTTCACGCACGTTAATCATGGCGGCGATGGTTCTCGCGATCGCCGCAAGCAACGTTTTCAGTCAAACGACAAGTCCACCTTCGAATCCCGCACTCGCGCCGGCCGTTAAGTTGATTCAAGACGGCGAAACCCATAAAGCACTCGACGCGCTGAAAAAGGCAGTCAAGGAAAACAAGTTAGACGGCGAAGCGTGGTACTACCTCGGCATCGTCTATCTTCAAGTGAGCGACTTCAAAAAAGCCACTGAAGCTTTCAAGAAGGCGACGGAACTGCGGCCCGATCTCGCGGCGCAGGCGCAGGCGGGATATGCCTACGCTCTCGTGCTCCGCAACAGGTTGGAGTCGGCAGTCGTGGCAGCTAACAAGGCTTTGGAGATGGATCGGAACAACGTCGAAGCGATCTACACGCTGGCGATCGTCGACCTTCGCAAGGGGGACCGGCAGGAGACGATCAAAAAAGCAGATTCGATCATCGAGATCAAACCTGACTTTGCGGCGGCATACTTACTCAAGAGCCAGGCGTTCGTCAGTCTCGGCGCCACCGTGTCGGTCAAAACCGAGCCGAAGGAGGAACGGCTGGCGCGGTATCGCTCGGCCGCCGAGGCTCTCGAAAAATATCTACAGTTAGAGCTCGATCCTCGCGCGCGTCAGGGTTGGGAGGAGCAGTTGGAGACGTTGAAGTTCCACTTGGGAGAGGGTGGCGACGTCTTCAGTGGCCGCGACGTTACGACGAAGGTTAAGTTAATCTCCAAGCCCGAGCCTAGTTACACCGAACGCGCCCGCCAGGAACAGATCGTTGGCACCGTCGTGCTGCGGTGTGTGTTTGCCGCAGATGGCAGTGTGAAACACATCCTGGTGGTCCAGGCCTTACCGAATGGCCTGACGCAGCAATCGATCCTAGCTGCAAAGAAGATCAAGTTCGTTCCCGCTACGCTTAACGGAAAACCCGTTTCGATGTGGATGCAGTTGGAATACAACTACAACTTGTACTGAGGTTCTCTTGGAAATGTGTTTGCCGCTCGCGGGAGGTCAGCGCAAACACGGATTTTAAAAGAGATTTTTTAAATTTTCTTTCTCCCATGTCTCGCGCTTGCGGGAGGTCAGTCGGTTTCTTGAACTCAGAAACTACTTCCACCAACCCCGTCGTCACAGCAATCATCACCGGCAAAGCTCCGCAACCAGCGCGCCTTGCGGCCGCACGCGGCATGCTTCCGCTGCAACAGAGCGATCTGTTGGAAGTGCTCGTGGCATTAGCAAACAGCGAAGACGAACAAATCTCCACCGCCGCAACCGAGACACTGAACGCCGAGACGCCCGACAATCTCCTGCTCGCCGCGAAAGCCCTTGACACGTCGCCAAACGTGCTCGCCTACCTCGCGAGCCACGCGAAAGGAACACACGAACTTCACGAAGCAACGATTCTCAACAATCGAACTCCCGACGACGCGATTGCCAGGTTAGCGGCGACAACCGCAAACGGGTCGCTGCTCGAACTGATCGCCGTCAACCAGCAACGACTCGTGCGCTGCCGCGAGATCCTCGACGCGATACTCGCGAATCCAGCACGCAGCGGTGAAGCCGAACGACGCGCAACCGAAACCCGCAAAGAGTTCTTCGAAAAAGAGCGCGGGGCACGGCAGATCGCCGACGAACTGCGAGCGCGTGGTCAATCCGCAGCCGCCGAGTTCTTCGAATCAGCCGAGCTGTCAACGGCAAGCGGCGAGATCTCCTTCGACGACGCCTGGCTGATCGCTCAACACATCGAAGTCTCCGACGAAGACATCGACGATTCATGGCTCCCGGCTGAGCGCTACGAAGAGTTGTTGCCGGAAACGGTCGCCGAGAGCGCCGCGAATGCTCAGCGGGTTATCGACAACGAGCGACTTGAAGGCGGCGAGGTTACCCAGGAACGCGTCTCGCTGATCCGCAAGATCATGTTCATGAACGTTAAAGACCGGATGAAGCTGGCGATGAAAGGCGACCGCGAGGCGCGCGGCATTCTCATCCGCGACTCAAACAAGATCGTCTGTTCCGCGGTGGTGAAGAACCCGCGCGTGACGGAGCAGGAAGTCGAAAACATCTCGGCGATGCGGACCGTGGCTGACGAAGTGTTGCGGCTGATTGCCATGAATCGAAGTTGGGCCAGGTCGTACACCATTATTCACAACCTGGCCCGCAATCCCCGCACGCCAATACCCACGGCAATGACCATTTTGCTGCGAATTCGCACCAAGGATCTCCATCAACTCTCACAAAATCGAAACGTCTCCGAGACGGTGCGGCGGCAGGCTTACCGGCTGGCTCACGCACGATCTGGTGAATAACGCCACGAATTTCGGCTCACCTGTTACGAGAGTTTTGCGAAAAAGTTAATAATGTGCTTGACAGGTTACAGATTAATCGTATAATTTCGCACAACTCGTAGCCAGACATGTTGCTATTTTGAAATTGCATTGGGGAAGTGGACGGGCGTAGGCGCGGTCGCATTATTTATTTGGCTTTATCTTCCGCCCGCTAGTGAGCCGCCCGATAGAGTCGTTCCGCATTTTTGACGATTCCATGCTTTTGTCTGCCACCCGATTTGCCCGAACCTGCCCGTAAAGTTTCGCCCCGTCCGTTCGTTTGAACTGGCGGGGCTCCTCTCTGTTTAGGCGCACAAATTCAGTTAATTCTTGGTGACGGTCTGGAACACGTCCGCGGATTCGGGAATCTGTCTGTCAGGCGGGATGTCCACCGTCTTGCCACACATGCGAGCGAAGAGTTGTTCGTACTGGTCGACGACGCGGTCCCAATCGTAGTGGCTGCGGATACGAAGCTGGGCGCGCTGGCGATAGGCGTGCACCAGCGATCCGTCGCGCAAGACACGTTGCAGCTTTTCGGTTAAATCCAGCTCGTCGGCGTAAGGGACCGCAGCATCGCCGACAACTTCAACATTTTCCGGCGTCGCGAGTGTGAGCACGCAGTTCCCGTAACCCATCGCTTCGAGCAGCGCCGGATGCGTCCCGCCAACTTCAGTCGCGTGAACGTAACAGTAGGCATTCTGCTGCAGAGCGCGGTAATCCTGCCCAAATACGAACCCCGTGAAAACGATTCGCTTGTCGCCCCGGGCGCGGGCCTTCAGGTCCGCGATGTAGTGCTCGGCATAGGGCGCGTCGCCTACGACCAGCAGACGATAAGCTGTTCGCACTTTCTTGAACGCCTCGATAACGAGGTGCGCGTTGTTTTCCGGTTCGAGCCGCGAGACGTACAAAACGTAACGGTTCGGCTCGACCCGCCACTTCCGCACCAGTTCGCGATCGGGCCGCCGTTCCACTTCGCTACCGTACGCTATCATCGTCGACGGGGCGTTGTGCCGCGCCAGGTAATACTCCTGAATGACCTGCGCATCCGTAACCATTTCGTTCGGCAACAGCGTCGACAGGTACTCGGCGAGCTGGTAATACTGCCGGCCCAGCCAGTTCCACTTCTTTCGTTTATGCTCGAGCCCGTCGACGTTGATCGCGACGGACGTTCCGGCCAATCGCAGAATCGGTGAAAACGGAGCGTTCGCGGCGTTGCAGATCAGCGCTGCGTCGAAGCGACGCACGGAGGCGTGAATTGCGGAGAGGAAAGTATGAACTACAGTGTCGAAGTATTTGTGTCGGATCGTCGGCAGCACTTGCAGCCGCACGCCGTGATACTCCATCTGCCGCGGCGAAACGTAGTGCGCGCGACAATAGACGGTCACCTCGTGTCCACGCGCCACGAGTCTTGTAGCCAGATGTTCTGCGAAGGTCTCGAAGCCGCCGTAGCTGGCGGGAATGCCTCGCGTTCCGAGAATAGCGATCCGCATGGTCCTACTTATTTATAACCGGGTTCCCACCTGCTGGTAAACATCCAGTGTTTGCCGTGCCGTCTCGCGCCAGTCGAACATCTCAGCTCGCTTAAGGCCTTTGACGCTCAACTCCCGTCGAAGGTCGGAATGATTTATGAGTCGTTCGATCGCCGCGGCGATCGATGAAACGTCGTAAGGATCGACTGTCAACGCCGCGTCACCCACCACTTCCGGCAGGCTCGTTTTATTTCCCACGATCACCGGGGCGCCGCATTTCATCGCTTCCAACGGCGGCAACCCGAAGCCTTCGAAATAGGACGGGTAAACAAAACAAAGCGCTCCTGAATACAGCGCCGGCAGATCAGTTTCGGGAACGTACCCCGTCAGCATAACGGATTTGGTCACTCCCGTTTGTTCGAGAGCGCGCAACGTTTCGTCGTAAAGCCAGGCACGCTTTCCAACCAGGACCAGCTTCGGTAACTCAGTTTGAGCAGTTTTACCCCGCAGCGAAGCATAAGCCTTTACGAGTCGTGCCAGATTTTTACGGGGCTGAATAGAACCGACCGACAGAATGTATGGGCCTTCTATCCCGTAATTATGTCGCACTCGTTGCAGTTCCCTGTCGTCTGCGATAGGGGAAAAATGGGCTGGCGCGGCGAGTGGAATCGCGGTGATGCGCGAAGGTTCGATGCCGTACGTTTCGATGACGTCGCGACGCGTGTGCTCCGAGAGTGTAAGGATCTTTGCAGCGCGTCGGGCTGAGTGTCGCACGGTCAAACGCAGTTGTGTGCGGCTGCGTCGCTTGAACGTGTCGGGCAGATGTTCGAACGAGAGATCGTGAATGCTGACGACGACGGGGCACGGACAAAACGGAGGCGCCGTGAACTGAACATGCAACACGTCGACTGGATTTTTGCGCAGTTCGGCACTGAGTGTCAGCGGGATGCGAATTAACGGCGTGTGAGGAAGTGTGCTGCGGACTTTGAAATTAGGCCAGCGTTGGTGGAAACGATCGCGGGCTTCGGCCGTTGTTACATAGAGTGTGTACTCATTGACCTCATCGATTTTGGCGAGTGATTCGATGAGGTTAACGGCGTAGCTTTCGTTTCCTCCAAGCTTCGTGCCAACTGAATGAGCGTCGATTGCGATGCGCAAGGCTTCAGACGAACACGGATTTAGGTCACAAACATCTACTTCGACTTGCCGGCGCCCGTGGCCTGCGCGTCTTCACCTTGCTGACCACGAGTATCACGTTCACGAATACGAGCCGCTTTACCACGCAGACCGCGCAGGTAGTAAAGCTTCGCGCGTCTGACGCGTCCGCGTTTCACGAGGTCGATATGGTCGATGATCGTAGCGTGCAGCGGAAAAATTCTTTCAACGCCCACGCCGAAGCTCGTCTTTCTGACGGTGATCGTTTCGCGCGCGCCGCCGTGCTTGCGCGCAATCACGACGCCTTCGAACGCCTGCAATCGTTCCTTGGTCTCAGATTCCTTGATGCGCACATGAACGCGTACCGTATCGCCCGGCTGAAACTTCGGGATGTTATTCCGCAACTGGGTCTCTTCAATGTTATCCAATCGATTCATTTCTCAACGCTCCTTATTAATGCAATAAATCAGGACGATTACGCCGCGTCTTCGCGACTGCCGCTTCCTTGCGCCAGCGTTCAATCTCCGCATGATTGCCGCTCAACAGCACGTCCGGCACTTTCATGCCTCTGAATTCCGGCGGCCGCGTGTACTGTGGATGGTCCAACAAGCCTTCCGAAAAAGATTCAAACACGGCCGACGTTTCACTGCCCAACGCTCCCGGCAACAGCCGCACAACCGCGTCGACCACCACCATCGCCGCCGGCTCACCACCGGACAAAACATAATCGCCGATCGAGATTTCGTCAGTCGCCAATGCTTCCGACACGCGCTCGTCGACGCCTTCGTAACGGCCGCAAATGAGCACGACTCGCGTGTCGTCTTTGGCGAAGTCGTGGGCCAGCGACTGTGAAAACGTCCGCCCCTGCGCCGACAACAAGACGACCCGAATCTCCGGCGGAAAATCTTCTTTGCGCGCGATACCCGTCAACGCTTCGACCGCGGTAAAGATCGGTTCGGGCTTCAATATCATCCCGTCCCCGCCGCCGAACGGACGATCGTCGACGACGTGATGCTTGTCCGTGGTCCACTGTCGCAGGTCGTGCGCGTGGATGTCGACGAGTCCGGCGTTGCGCGCTCGTCTCACGATTCCGCAGTCGATCGCTTCGCGAAAGAACTCGGGAAAAATCGTGATGATATCGAAGCGCAGCATCTCAAAGATCTAACAGTCCCTCGGGCGGATCGACGAGGATCGTTTTTGCTTCCGGGTCGATCGCGACCACAATGTGCGCCGCTAACGGCACCAATTTCTCGTTTCCACTTTCGTCGCTGACGACGAGTATCTCCGTGCCGCCCGTTCTCATCACCGAGCGAACCTGCCCGATACTCTCGTCACCGACTTTAACGGTGCATCCTTCAAGTTCCCAATCGTAAAACTCGTCCTCTTCGAGTTGAACGCGATTGGATTCGGGAACGGCGAATTCGTGTCCGATCAATTCTCGCGCGGCGTCGATATCGTCGTAGCCGCCAAACTTCAAAACGACGCGATCTTTTTGAAACCAGAAATCCTCGATGCTTCCGGTTTTCTGTTCACCGCCGGGCGAAACGATGACGACTTCGTCGAGGTCTTCAAACCGTTCGGGAAAGTCAGTCAGCAGTTCCGCTACTACTTCACCTTTCAACCCGTGGGTCCGCACGGCTCGCGCGATTAAAACCAGATCCGAGCCGGGTTCCGGCATCTCGTTCACTCCACGATTTCCAGGAGATAGCGCCGGTTCTTTTTCGTGCCTGCTATTTTCGCGAGTGATCGCAAGGCACGAATGGTCTTACCCTGTTTGCCGATGATCTTGCCGACGTCGTTCGGCGCCACGCGCACCTCGATCAACGTCGTGCCGTTCTTTTGGTCCACTTCACGAACGTCAACGTTGTCGGCCTCGTCGACCAACGCTTTGACGATCATTTCAATGGCGTCGCGCATGGTTTACCTGAAAGCGTTTGGGCCAGTGTTAGGCTTGCGCTTCGGCGGCGGCTGCGTTCGCGGCTTTGGTGCTCGCCTTGATCAGCCGGTTGACGGTGTCAGTGGGTTGCGCACCTTTTTCGAGCCAGTAGTTGACGCGAGTCAGGTCGAGTTTGATCTCGGCCGGATTTCTGGTCGGGTTGTAAGTGCCCAGGTTTTCCAGGTAAGCCCCGTCGCGTTTGGACTGCTTCTCTTTAACGACGACGCGATACGACGGGCTCTTCTTGGCCCCGGTCCGCATTAACTTGATAGCTAACAAATCGTTCCTCCTTCAAAAATGCCGCGCGCGTGCGTGGCAGTCGTGCTTTTTACTTTCTTCGCTTCTTTCGTTTCTTCTTATGCTTCTTTCGTGATGGACCTGCCGGCGGTGTCGGACCCATCGGCAGTTGCGGCAGGTCGCCGTCGTCGCCCGAAAAACCCGCCATATCAGGCATGCCGGTCATCTTTCTCAGCATCTTGCTTTTCAAACCACCACCGCCGAACAATCCGGAACTCGACAGTTGCCGCATCATCTGTCGCATCTCGACGTACTGCTTGACTAGTTGATTGACGGCGGCGACGTTTGTTCCCGACCCACGCGCGATGCGTCGACGACGGTTCGCGTTCAGGATCCTATGGTCGTTGCGTTCTTCCCACGTCATCGAGTCGATGATCGCTTCGGTCCGCTTCAGCTCCTTCTCCATCATCTCCGACTGCTCGTCGTTCAACTGCGGCATGCCCATGCCGCCGAGCAGCTGATCGGGCAACAGCTTCATGATCTTCGAGAAAGAGCCGAGCTTCTTGACCTGCCGCAACTGCGAACGAAAATCGTCTAACGTGAACTCGTTCTTCTGCAGCTTCTTGAGCTGCTCTTCCGCTTCTTCCTGGTCGACCTTCGCCTGGACTTCCTCGATCAGCGACAAAACGTCGCCCATGCCGAGGATTCGCTGCGCGACGCGATCGGGATAAAACGGTTCGAGCGCGTCATAACGCTCGCCGACGCCGACAAACTTCACCGGCTGACCGGTTACCTGTTTGATCGACAGCGCAGCGCCTCCGCGGGCGTCGCCGTCCATCTTCGTCAGAATCACGCCCGTGATGCCGACGCGACGATGAAACTCTTCCGCCGAGCGAACTGCATCTTGTCCGGTCATCGCATCGGCGACAAAAAGTATCTCGACCGGACGCGTTTCGTTCTTGATGTGGACCAGTTCTTCCATCAGCTCGTCGTCGATGTGCAGCCGTCCGGCTGTGTCGATGAGCAGCGTGTCGAACCCGGTCTGTTGCGCGTGTTTTTGCGCTTCGCGGACGAGCGTCAGCGGGTCGTTGCTTTCCGGATATTCAAAGATCTGCTGGCCGGTTGCCTTTGCGATCACTTTCAACTGTTCGCGCGCGGCCGGCCGGTAAACGTCGACCGAAAGCAACAGCGGCTTGCGCTCCTGGTTCTTTGCGAGCCAGCGCGCGATCTTGCCGGTAGAAGTTGTTTTGCCCGAGCCTTGCAGGCCAACTACCATCACCGTGTTTGGCAGTTGCTTCGTAAAAACGAGCCGCGACGATTGGCCGCCGAGTAGTTCAACCAACTCGTCGAAAACAATCTTGACGACTTGTTCTGAAGGCTTGAGTTCCTGCCAGACCTGCTGGCCTTCGGCCTTCTGTTGGACGGACGCTATAAAATCTTTGGCGACTTTATAGTTGACGTCGGCTTCCAGCAGCGCGAGCCGGATCTCTCTCAACGCGGCGTCGACGTGCTCCTTTGTCAACACGCCTTCGCCTCGGAGATTCTTTAAGGTGCGCTTTAATTTATCCGAGAGCGACTCAAACATAACTCTAGGCGAAGTTCCGTGCTGAAAACGGAAACGGGAATGATAGCGACCGAGTTTTGGGGTGTCAAGGCGACGCCTTTTGGGCGACGACGCCTAAACCTTTGTGTTTTGAGAAGGTTATTGACGCGGTTGGTCTAATGTCCTCAATCGCCCATTCGCGAAAAAACTCGCACGAAACACCTGTACGCCTGTCGTTGCATGTGTTAAATTCACCCCCGATAAACACGTTTGCGGCTACCGTAGTCAAAAAGCAGATTTGAAACGGTTCCCTCCCATCAAACAAAACGCGTTGAAAAGTCCGCTTGATTGATCTTTTATAGGTACTAAATGGATAAACGTGTGGGTCACGGGCCCCCAGGCCGTGATCAGCAAAAGCCCCTTAATGAGCGAGGTGTGGTCGATCTTGCCGATGCGCGTGTGCGAATTCGCTCGCGTCCCAAGCCGTCCAACGAGTCGCTGCTTCGTGAACTTGATGAGATTCGCTCACTGCTGGACCAGGGCCTCTCTACCGAAGCCAAGCAACGCCTCGCAACCTTAATCTCCAACGCGCGAAACTTTCCTTCGGTGCTGGCGATGGCGCGGTGTGCGCTGTCGACGGCGCTCGAACAACAGGGCCACTATCGCGATTCGCTCGCGGCAGTGTCGATGTACGAGTCGCCCGAATCCCGCGCGAAACTCGACCCGCAGACTATCAGCTATCTCCGTGTGCAGATCGGTCTTGGTTACAACTACAACGGCGATCATCCAAAAGCGATCGCGATGTTGCAGGCGACCTTGCGCGAGTACGCAGAGAGTGGCGCCGCGAATCTTGGTCCAATCTATGGTGCGTTGTCGCGAACGTATCGCAGCATCAGCGAGTATCCGATCGCGCGCGACTTTGCGCAGCGAGCTTTAGAGAGTTTTCGCCAGAGTGGTGAGTGGCGCGGACTGGCCGATGCTTATTTCGGCGTCGGCGTCGCCGACATTCACGAGGGCGACTACGAATCCGGTCTTGAAAATCTCGAACAAGCGTTGAAGCTGATCGGCGATCGTCCGGCAGCCCACCTGCTCGGCCGCACCTACGCGAACATGGCCGGCGCTTGTTGGTTTCTGAAGCGGCCGCAAGAAGGCATCGATCACCTCAAAAAAGCGATCACCTATTACGAGCGGACGGACCACAAAACGAACGCCGCCGACGGCTACAACAATCTCGGCATCAATCTCATTCTGATCGGGCAGTGGGACCGCGCGCAGGAAGCATTAGAGCGCGCGCTTTCCTTGGCGAAAGAGGTCGACGAGCGTGGCGCGAAAGTGCCGATGATCCTGGATTCGCTCGGCGAGTTGCACATGCTGCGCGGCGATCTCGACACCGCGAAAGAATATCTGATGCAGGCCGTCGCCCTCGCGACTGAGAACGGCAACAAGTGGTACGCGGGCCAGGCGTTGAGAACGCTCGGCCGCTGCTATGTCGCGCGAGAGGATCCCTCGGCCGCGTTGACCAAAGCGAAAGAAGCACTCGCGCTTGCCGAACAGATCGGCGACCGCCAGGCGATCTGCGAATCGTGGCTGATCGCCGCGGAAGCACACCTGCAAACGCACGAGTTTGCCGACTCCGCCGCAGAGTTGCAGCGAGTTAACGAAGCGACGACTGACTCCGCGACTGATCTTGGTTTCACCGGCGAGTCGCATCGATTAAGCGGAATGCTGAACATGGCCGAGGGCGACGCGGGCGCCGCTGCACAACATTTCGGCAGCAGCGTTTCGATCTTCGACATGCTTGGCGATCGTTATCGTGCAGCGCGTGCGCATCTCGAGCTGGGTCGTGCGTACACGAAGATCCTGCCGGAGCGTGCCGGCGAACATCTGAGTCGCGCTTTGAACACGTTTCGTGAGTTGGGCGCAAGGATCGATCTCGCGCGTGCCGAAGAAGAGTTGAAAGTTCTCGCGCGCGTCACTCCGGAGCGTTCGCCGGAGCAATCGGCACTGACGCAACTCTTGACGTTGCGTTTGGCGGAAGCTGTCGCGTCACGCGAACTATTGTTGCGCGAACTCGCGGCTGTCATGCGTCAGGAAACCGGAGCGCAGCGCGTACTCATCACCGAGCGCGGCGAGCATCAGGAACCGCGCGTCGTGGTTGCGATGGGTTGTACGCCTGCTGATAGCATCACCTTAGCGGGCGAGCTCAATCAACTGGGTGACGAAGCCGAGCGGCAAAAGTATGCGCGCAAGCACGACGTCGAATTGATCCTGTTGAAGTCGTCGAATGCTGCGCCGGCGTTGTTGTATCTCGCGCCTCGCAACCACTCGACGTTGCCGAAAGGTATCGCGATCGAGCCGCTGTTGCGCGTCGTCGAGTTGGGCATGGACGTTTGTGCGTTGCGGGCCGGTGCGAATAAGAGTGGCGGTCACGAGAACGCCGACGAGTTGGCGGGCACGAGTTTGATGCCTGGATTCATCCATTCGAGTCCGGCGATGACGCAGCTGGTGGAAGAGGTTCACAAGATCCGTTCGTCGGATGTGACGGTGTTGGTTACAGGCGAATCGGGCACCGGCAAGGAGTTGGTTGCGCGCGCGATTCACGCGATCTCGTCGCGACGGGCGAAGGTGTTTGTGCCGTTCAACTGCACGGCTGTGCCGAAGGAGTTGTCGGAAGGTTATCTGTTTGGTTATCGGCGCGGTGCGTTTACGGGCGCGGTGTCGGATTCGCAAGGCGTGATTCGCACGGCGGCGGGCGGGACGTTGTTCCTCGACGAAGTTGGCGATCTGCCGCTCGACGTGCAGCCGAAGTTGTTGCGCTTTCTCCAAGAGGGCGAGATTCAGCCGCTCGGCGAACAACGGCCGAGCAAGGTCGACGTCCGCATCATCGCGGCGACCAACACCGATCTTGAAGACATGGTGGCCCAGGGTCGTTTTCGCGAAGACCTTTATTATCGTCTCAACGTGATTCGACTGCGCGTGCCGCCGCTGCGCGAGCGCCGGTCGGAGATCCCGACGATCGTCAACTACTACATCAATCACTACTCGGCGAAGTTTGGGCGCAAGGACATACAGATCACGCCGCAAGCTGTGGACCTGTTGATGGTCAGCGACTGGCCGGGGAACGTGCGGCAACTGTGCAACGAGATTCAGCGCACCGTCGCGCGTGCCGAAGATGGCGCGGTTATCACGCCCGAGCAGCTCTCACCTGAATTGCAACGGACATCGTCGCCGACTACGCCGTCAGCGGCGTCGATCGCTGCGATGCCGTCGTCGTCGAATTTGCAAAGTACGGGTACGCTGGCTGAAGCTTTGGCGGAAGTCGAGCGTCGGATGATTGCGGATGCTCTGCGTCGTCACGGTGGGAATATCTCACGAGCTGCGCGCGAACTCGGACTCACTCGACGTGGTCTGTATCTGAAACTCGAGCGTCACGAGCTCAGCGTCAGCGCTTAGAAAACTCACTCTAATTTTTCAATCCCTGGTTTTTTATCCGTGTTTCAACCGGTGTTTTAAATCCGTGTTTTCTAAATCTGTGTTTCCCTAAACGACGAGCGCTGTTTTCCGCTGGGCGATCTCCTGCGCGATGTTGGAGATTTTGTTGATATCGAACGGCTTTGCGATAACCCAATCGGCGTTCACCGCGTTTCTGGTCTGAATACTGATCGCGTCAGCCCAACCACTCACGATCGCCAACGGGATCGTCTTCGAACGCTCGCGGATTTCGGTAACGAGCTCCCAGCCGCTCATCTCCGGCATGCCGATGTCAGTGAACACCGCGTCAAACTTCCCTTCGTACTGATCGAACAGCGCCAACGCGACTTCACCGCTCGGCGCCGAGATGACTTCGCAACCTTCGGCTTCGAGCGCTTCGATCAAGACTTCGCGCACGTGAGTCTCATCGTCGACGACGAGCACGCGCATCTTGTCTTCGCTGTTGGCCGTTCCAGCGTTAACGACGCTGTGCTCGGCGGTTGTGGCCGTCGGAGTGACGTTCGGGAGCGAGATCTTGAACGTCGTACCGCGCCCGGGCTCGCTATCGACCTCGATCGACCCCTCGTGCCGGCGGATGATACCGAAACTGACGGCCAGTCCCATGCCCGTGCCGGCTTTGCCTTTGGTCGTGAAGAACGGATCGAACAGCCGCTGCTTCACTTCGGGCGTCATGCCGGTGCCGGTGTCGGTGATGCAGAGTACGACGCGGTCGCGAGTCTCCTGCGTGGAAACGCGCACTTCGCCGCCGGACGGCATCGCGTCGACGGCGTTGTAGATCATGTTCACGAGCACCTCGCGTAGCTCGACCGGGTCGCCTTTGACGAACGCCTGGCAGTCGGGGTGGAGCGCGAAGCGAATCGGCGCAAATTCCGAGCGCGACTCCCAGCGCGGGCGGGTCATTTCGCAGGCGTCCTTGAGCAGGTCGGCGACGGAGATGGTTTCGAACTCGCGGCTTGGGCGTTGGCGCGCGAAGTCCTGGATGCGGCGGATAATGTGGGCGCCGTCTTCGGCGCTTTTGATGATGAGTTCGAGGCCGGCTTCGACTTTTCCGGGATCGTTGCTGTTGCGGAGGATGAGTTGGGCGCGGCCGAGTATGCCGGTGAGGGTGTTATTTACGTTGTGCGCGACGCCGAATGAGAGTTCGCCGAGGGCGGCCATCTTTTGGGCGTGAATCTCCTGTTCGCGTTGGGCGACGTGGAGGGTGTGGGCTTCAGCGATTCGTTCGAGACACTTTTTCAGCCGCTCTCGGGTGGCATGCTGTTGTGAGTTCGCCAGGAGTTGGTTCGCCTGGGCGCCGATTTCGCGTCTCTCATCGTCGGGGAGCTGCTCACACATCTCTTCGATGAGGATCAGGAGGGCGCGTCCGGCACTCTCGCGGTCGCCGCATCTTTCGGCGACGCGTCGAGCGCGTTCGATGATAGGCTTAGCTTCCTGTTTATGGTCAAGGCGACACAAAACCAGGCCCTGCGTCGTCAACGCCTCCGCCAGCAACGCATCTTCACTGCGATCTTCCAAAGTGTTGACTGCCAAGTGTATTGCGGATTGTGCCCTCCTGTAATCCTTCCTTGCTATGTATAACTGAGCTACGGTTTCGTCGACTTGAGCTCGTTTAACCTGGTCTCCAAATCGCCCAAAGAGATCGCTAGCACGGTTAAGATGAGATTCTGCCTCTTCAAACCTTTTCAGGGTTAGAAGAAGATAGCCGAGATTGTTTTCGACAATTGCTGAGTAACGTAAATTCCCTATTTTTTCAAATTCCTGGAGCGCCTGTCTATAATGTTGAAGAGAATGGCAGTAGTGCTTTTCGGTTGCCTCCGCTACTCCTAAATCCCGTAGCGTTGTGGCGTGCTCAAGATGAAATCGACCCTTAATCCAAGGTCGTTGTGTCTGAACCAGTGGCCAGGTTTTATTCAATAAATTAATGGCATCGTCGAGCCGCCCAGCGTAGTGCTCTACTACGGCCATACGAATCAGTGTGATGCTCCGCAGCTCAGTTTGTGTATCACTCAGGGTATCGAGGGAGGAACGCAGACTCCCCAGCGCAAGATCGAACAATCCTTGCCAGAAATAACACCAGCCCAACTCAATCCGACCCTCTGCGGCACGGTCTTTAGTTCCCAATTGCTCAAACAACGCTATCGAGCCGCTTAATAGGGCTTCTGCCGGTCTTTGACCTCCAGCAAACTGATTTGTACTTGCCAGCAATCCACTGAGCGTTCCCGCTGTGAGCAAGAGCTCTGCAGCTGCCTTATTGCTTAGACCCGCTTGATTCGGCCACTCGCCAACATGCCACCAGCGCTGCAATAAGGCGACACCGCCATCGTAGTCTCCTACCTCAAGCCTCTCCCGTGCTTCGGTGCAACAGGCTTCTACACAGTCGTCTTCGGTGAGACCTGTCTGAACCTCGTTTTCGATTAGAAAGTTCGCCATGTTGTCCGCTCCATCACACGGCCTGCGTAACGCTTTCAGGTATTAACACGCGGGGCTGGATACAAGATATACAATGGAACGTTGATATACATTTACGAGCTTGGGTATGGGAACACAGAGTTTTGTTTAGTGGAAAACTGCTTTCATCGCGAATTCAATTTCGACGGCATAAAGATGTGTACTTAGTAGTCGAAATTTTGGTTGTTCCTCGGGGAGCCAATTGGCCGCAGATGTTTAGCTAAATGCATAGGTTATAGATACCTCTGTTACCGTGGACGCTTTGGCACGATTATTGAAGTGTGAACTCATGTAATTAATAACTTTGTAGCTCCGGCGAGAATGCCTGTCCAAGAAATCCCCGCTAGAGCCAATAGCCCGGCAAACGGTTTGTTCACCAGGAGAAATGAAATGAAACGATCTGCACCGCCTATTCTTTCGCTGATTCTCACAATGATAGTTTCCTCTACGGCATTTGCTGGCAATATTGCTGGTGGACGCGCCACGGGCAACATCCCGGGTGGCCGAACTTCCGGTAATATCGCTGGAGGTCGTGCGGCCGGTAACATAGCTGGCGGGCGATCTGCCGCATATACAAATCCTTCAATCTATGCCGAGGCAACAAAGGGGGCGTCGCGAGTTGACCTCGAAACCGCCATTTCTAGCACGTTCACTGGTCTGATCCGCATGTTGCTCGAAAGCGGCGCGCTGCTCTAAGTTGACCGATGACCGGTCAAACTGCGTGGGCACCCTTTCAAAGATCGGTCAAGCTGCTCCAAAATCGCAGCCTCGCGACCACGCAGCCACTTAACTGGCAAAGCCCGTACCGTAGCGCCATAGAGGAGACTTGAAATGACATCCGAAATCTATCCTACTGTTAGGTTTTGCGAATCGCTCGTCTCACGGGCAAAGGAACCGCTGTCAGGCTTCATCTTTCCAACCGAGCTCATCTAGTCGTTTGGAAATCCCGTGCCGGATGGAGCCTGTGGCGGGCTTTACCTCCCAATCCGAAAACTCTCTGGCCCAACTCCCGAAATCCCCAAGGCCGAGGGTAATCGAACCCGCCGAGTCGAACGTTTCAAACCAAGGGGCGAAAAGGCAACTAAAGGTTCCTTTTCGCCCCAAACGCCTCACGAGGGCAACGTGAAATTATTCCACTCCCACCGCACCACACCGTTGCTCGCGCCTGCATCTCTTACCGGCGCCAACAAGATTGCGTTCACCGTCAATACCGAGCATTCCACTGAACGAAGGAAAACGTGTTAGTCCCGCTTCAACCGCAAGTTTTCGGCCTACGCGATCGTCTATATCTTTCGCGGCTCGACCGAGCTAACCTGACTCACGAATTGCTCTGATTCAACAGTAATTCGATTTCGGCTATTGCTTCTTCAACTCGACCGACAAGCGGGCTCGGTTCAGTCACTGCGAGCAATCGGCGCAGCTTTTCTAAGATCTGACGCAATTCGTTCTGGTCTGAGAGATCGCCCATCTCTTCGAACTGGCTAACGAGCGCGCGTCTCGCGCCTTCGCGATCACCGCAACGTTCAGCCACCTTATATGCTTCCTCAAATCGCTTCCGAGCCTCGCTAACATGGTCAAGCCGACTCGACACGATCCCACTAGTCGTCAAAGCTTCAGACAAGATCGCTTCTGCATCCGTCATTTCAAGAGTTTGGAGAGCGTCCTCGATGGTTTGTTTTGCTAGTGGGTAACGATTCGTCGTGATGTACAGTCGCGTGAGAGTCTCATTTACCTGTGCCCGGCGCACGAGATCCGAAATCGCGTCGAAGAATCTCCGAGCCCGCAACAGGTGTTGTTCTGATTCCTTTACAAAACCGATGCTCAACAAGAAAAACCCTAAATTGTTTTCCACAACGGCCGCCAGTCGGTGATTTCCGATAGCTTCACACTCCCTCAGCGCATTCGTGTAGTTGAGCAGTGCCTCGTCGTCGAATGCTTGTTGACCGGTGGCTGCCAGTTCTTTCAAAGTCGTCGCTAACTCGAGCTCACAACGACCTGTTCCCAATCGCCCGGGCCTTTGCAGACTGTTTGCCTCTCTCAAAATCGTCAACGAATCCAGCAAGCGTCCGGAATCTCTTTCTACAGCGCCGAGGAAAACAAGGCACAGACTCTTCAGTTCGCCTTGATCGTCCGGCAGTTCAGATAAGGCGGCGGAAAAAGTTTCTCGCGCAAGATCGAACAAACCTTGCCGATAGTAACAGCGGGCTAGTTCCGCTTGGGCCTCGACGGAGCGGCTCTTTGATCCGACATGGGAGAACAGCGCAATCGCCCCATTCAGGAATGCTTCGGCACGTTTTTGACCGTTAGGCACTTGCCTCGTCCCGCTAACACATCCAATGAGCGCGCCAAGCGTAAAAAGAAGATCCGCCGCAGCGTGTGTAGTTAATGAGGAGACCTCGGGCCATTTGCTATCCCGATACCACGGCTGGAGTATTAGTTCTGCGGCCTCGTAATTCGTCACGGCAATCTGCTCGCGAGCCACGGTGCAGAGTACTTGCAACTGTTCGGCAGGTGTTGGCTTCCCTGAAAGGACTTGATGAGGCAGTTTGCACTCTGCGTCTGGATGGTCGTCGTAAGAGGAACTTCTGGACTTTTCGAAGATGTCCTTCGCAGCCTTGTACGCTGCGTACCACTGGTGTGCGGCAGGGTAATCGGTTCTCAACTCAGTTGCCCGACGTAGTTCGCGCTCGGCTGCTTTCCAGTCCCATTCGAAACGCAACTTAACGTTGTCCCTAGTGTCATCGGTGGCAGTATCGCTGTCTTCTTCGATGTATACGGCGTTTGTTGAGACTTCTGATGCAACATTGTCACATGCTCTTCGGTCCTCCTCCGGCGGCAGGTAGTTGGTTGCGAGGCGGAGATAGCAATCGATAATGCCTGCATAAGCTAGTGCGTAGTTGGGGTCGAGTTCGATGGCGTGGCGGAAGTGGAGGATGGCTTTTTCGATGCCCTGACGCGTGTATTTGCTCCAGTGGTAACGGGCTTCAAGGTAGGATTGATAGGCTTCCGCATTTTCCGTGTAGCGGGCGGTGATGCGTTTTTCTTCATCGCCCGAGAGCTTTAGCTTCAGGGCGGTGAGGACTTGGCGCGTGATCAGGTCCTGGACTTCGAGGATGTCTTTGAGTTGGCAGTCGAAGCTGTCGCCCCAGAGTTGCCAGCCGCTGCCGACTTCGACGAGTTCGACACCGATCACCAAACCTTGCGGAGTGGAGGTAAGTTTGCCGACCAGCACGACGCCGACACCGAGTTCCCGTCCTACGCCTCGAGCGTCGAGCAGCTTCTTCGCTTTGTAGCGAAACACCGCAGAGCGCGACATCACGCGCAGCTTCGACACACGCGAGAGATTGTTGACGAGGTTGTCGGTTAGACCATCAGCCAGGTACTCGATGTCATCGTTGCCAGTAGCGTTGAGAAAGGGGAGAACTGCCACAGTCGGCGGTGATGGGATGTCATGTGCGTTGGCATATTGCGGACCGACACCAGCACCGAAACCAGGATGGAAACCAGGATCGACCCCAGGAATACCAAATCGCTGTTCGCTGAGAGCGCGCGGATCGTATCCATCGTGGCGCGCGCGCGGATCTCGTTGATCCATGGAGTGACGCGGACCATCGTCTGACGTTTGCGGGCCGTTCAAAGGTTGTGGACCAGAAGTCCTCGGGTTATATGCGCCTGCGCCGTACGAACTCCCGGGACCATACGCCTGTCCCGAATCGTATCGATCTCCCGCCTCCGAAACACCAACAACCCGGACATTCGCCACAAACCGATACCCACGCCGCACCACAGTCTCGATATACCGCGGGGACGGGCGCTCGTCGCCCAACACGCGCCGCAGCAGAAAGATGTTCTGCGTCAGGTTCGACTCCTCGACAAACGTATCGGGCCAGACCTGCTTCAGCAGTTCATCCTTCGCAACCAGTTGCCCGGCGTTGGTGACGAGCAGCGTCAGAATCTCGGTAGCTTTCGGCGTAAGCGAAACAGCTTCGCCGGTGCGCGTGAGGATGCGTTGGCCCACGTCGAGTCGGTAAGGACCAAATTCGTAGTAGTGAGAATTATGATGAGGCATTCTTCGTTGAGAATGGTCTAATAATTATTTGATTTTGCTTTAAGGACTTCAGCCCGGCGCGTGAGTATAGTTCGCCCCGTCGTCAAGCGCCGCTGCTGTTAACGGGCTGCGAGATTCTATGAGCAAGTCTGAAGAATGGCAAGAATCGAGATTTACTCGTGAGGCGTTTGATCCGGCCCAGTTGAGAGAGGGGGCAAAATCAACTGGTGGGATAGGTGGGTGTCCCGTAGCCGGATTTGGGAACCTCACCCCAACGACCTTCGCTCTTGCGCCTCATGGCAGTTCGCCCAGCAAGGCTGGCCTGAGGCGCAAGACGGCGGAGTAGAACATGGAAACACGGATAAAAGCGATCGAATCGAAATTTGAACTGCAACTGCCGAACTAGCCCCTTTTGTCGCGCGGCTTGCGCGACTGTTATCCTTCCTGACGCTTCGCAATGTCAGAATCAAACGCCCAACTCAAAGCTCGTGTGCGTGACTTCTGGCAGAGCCATCCCTGCGGGACCAAGTTTGCCGACGCGCAACCCGGCTCACGCCTCTTCTACGAATTAGTCGAACAACATCGTTACGACAAAGAATGGCACATCCCTCAAGCGGCGGGCTTCAATAAAACGCAAGACCTGCGTGTGCTCGAAGTCGGTTGCGGACTCGGCACCGACGGCGCTCAGTTCGCGAAAGCGGGCGCTGATTACACTGGAGTAGATCTGACGGAAGCGGCCGTGAATCTAGCGCGCCGGCGGTTCGAACTATTCAACTTGCCAGGCGATTTTCGCGTCGCGGACGCCGAAGCGCTCAACTTCACCGACAACTCATTCGATCTCGTCTATTCACACGGCGTGCTGCATCACACGCCCGACACTGCCGGCGCGATTCGCGAAATTCATCGCGTGCTGCGTCCCGGCGGACGCGCAATCGTCATGCTCTACCATCGAAACTCGTACAACTATCGCGTGAACATCTCGCTGTTGCGCCGTGCGGGCGTTCATCTCCTGCGATTCAAGCCGGGCGTAAAACTGGTGCGCCTCATAACAGGCGAACCGGAAGACTCGCTACGCGAACACGCGCGCCGACTGCGCTCCGATTCAGCGTATCTCGGTTCGCAGGAGTTTCTCAGTCAGAATACTGACGGCGCCGGTAATCCACTCGCGCGCGTCTATTCGCGGAACGAAGCGCGCGAGTTGTTTAAAGATTTTTCAAAAGTAGATTTACGAACTTACTTCCTGAACAAAAAATGGCTACCGCTCGTTGGCCCAGTAATGCCGCGGTCGCTCGAAACACGACTCGCATCGCGTTGGGGTTGGCATCTGTGGATCTATGCAACGAAGTAAACGAATTCTGATAACGGGCGGGGCGGGTTTCATCGGATCGCATCTCGTCGATCGACTCCTTGACACCGACGTCGAACACGTCACCGTCGTCGACGACTTCAACGACTTCTACGATCCGCAGATCAAGCGCGCCAACATCCGTGCCCATCTCGAAGATCCACGTTACCAACTCGCCGAACTCGACATCCGAGATCAAACAGCCTTGGATCGCGCCCTCGCCAACAACAACTTCGACTGCATCGTTCATCTCGCAGCACGCGCCGGTGTAAGACCTTCGTTAACCCAACCGCAGCTTTACAACGAAACAAACGTCACCGGCACACTGAACCTGCTCGAGTTCGCACGCAACCACGACCTCCAACAGTTTGTCTTCGGTTCATCGTCTTCCGTCTACGGCATCAACGCCAAAGTCCCGTTCAGCGAAGACGATCCGATTCGCCAGCCCATCTCGCCATACGCAGCAACGAAAGGCGCCGGCGAACTGCTCTGCCACACTTACTCGCACCTCTACGGCATTCGCTGCATCTGCCTGCGGTTCTTCACGGTGTATGGACCACGACAGCGTCCGGATCTTGCGATTCACAAATTCGCGCGGCTGATCAGCGAAGGCAAACCGATCCCGGTATTCGGCGACGGCACCACGCGCCGCGATTACACGTACGTCGACGACATCATCGACGGCGTTATCGCGGCGATGAACTACGACCAGAGCGATTACGAAGTGATCAATCTCGGCGAGTCGCGCACGGTCGAACTCCGCGAACTGATCGCGCTATTGGAAAAGGAGCTCGACGCACACGCGATCATCGATCGCCAACCACCGCAACCGGGCGACGTACCGCAGACCTTCGCCGACATCACCCGCGCGCGAAAGCTGCTCGGCTACAACCCTCAGACCCAAATCGAAGAGGGCGTGCATCGGTTTGTTGACTGGTTCCGGGGAAAACTGTTCTAAAATGCGAGCCGAATGAAGATTCTCGACGAACCGCGAACCCTGAAACGAGACGACACCACTCGCCTCACCGGTGAACCGCCCGAAGTCTCGATCTTTCTGCCGGTCTACAACGAAGAGCCGAACCTGATGCCGCTGCACGCCAAGCTCGACGAGGCGTTGAAAAGTCTCGATCGCTCGGCGGAGATCGTCTACGTCGACGACGGTTCGACGGACGGCAGTCTGAAAATACTGCGCGAGATCGCGGAACTCGATCCGCGTGTGCGCGTCGTCGCGTTGCGTCGAAACTACGGTCAAACAGCAGCCATGGCTGCGGGCATCGACGCTGCGAGCGGAAAAGTCCTGATCCCGATGGACGCCGATCTGCAAAACGATCCGGCCGACATCCAGCGTCTGTTACAAAAACTAGACGAGGGCTACGATGTCGTCTCCGGCTGGCGCAAGAACCGCCAGGATAAAATGGTGACGCGCAAGATCCCGTCGATGATCGCAAACCGATTAATTTCATGGATCGGCGGCGTGCCGCTGCACGACTACGGTTGTTCGCTAAAAGCTTACCGGCGCGAGTCGTTGCAGGACGTGCGTTTGTACGGCGAGATGCACCGCTTCATCCCGATCTACGCCTCATGGGCCGGCGCGCGCGTGACGGAGATTCCGGTCAAGCACCACGCGCGCACGATGGGCAAATCGAAATACGGTCTGTCGCGGACGCTGAAAGTCGTCTTCGATCTGATGACGATCAAGTTCATGGCCTCGTACCAAACGAAGCCGATTTACGTGTTCGGCATGTTCGGCATGCTGGCGTTTTTGATTTCGCTGCTCGCCGGACTCTACGCCGTGTTTCTCAAGCTCTTTCACAGAGCCGACTTCGTGCAGACGCCGTTGCCGATACTCACGATCGTGATGTTCGCGGTGGGCGTGCAGTTTCTGTTGATGGGCCTGCTCGCCGAGATGCTGGTGCGCACGTATCACGAATCGCAGGCGAAGGCGATCTACGCGGTCCGCGAACGGCTCGGGTTCAAAAAAGACGACTAGCAATGTGCGGAATCACCGGTTGGGCCAACCTCGACTCACACACGCCGCCGCCTGACGGCGCGCAGGACCTGCTGCACGCGATGTGCGAGCGAATGGTCCATCGCGGACCTGACTCAGAAGGACTCTACGCCACAACGGGCGCTGCACTCGGTATGCGACGGCTCGCCATCATCGATCTCATCACCGGCGAACAACCCGCTTTCAATGAAGACAGGTCGATCGCCGTCGTTCTCAACGGCGAGATCTACAACTATCGCGAGCTCCGCGCCGCACTCGAAAAACGAGGACACACGTTTCGCAGCGCGTCAGACACGGAAGTGCTGCCGCATCTTTACGAAGAGTACGGCGACAACATGGTCCGCGAGCTGAACGGCATGTTTGCGTTCGCGCTCTGGGACAGCAAACGACGTCGTCTGCTGATTGCGCGCGATCGCTTCGGCGAGAAGCCGCTTTACTGGGGCGTGTTCGACAACACGTTGCTGTTTGCGTCGGAGCCGAAAGTCTTGTTGGCCCACCGCGCGGTAAAACCTTCCCTGAATTTACAAGCGCTGCGGCACTATCTTTCGTTCGACTACGTGCCCGCGCCGCTCTCGATTTACCAGGGAATCAACAAACTGCCCGCGGCGCACAAACTGACGCTCGAAAACGGGAGTGTAAACGTCGAATGCTACTGGCGATTAAGTTACAAAACCGCCGACCCGGTTCCGAGTGAAGACGAAGCCGCCGAACGTTTGCGCGAGTTGTTGGCGGACGCCGTTCGCATGCGACTCGTTTCCGACGTTCCGCTCGGCGTGCTGCTTTCCGGCGGTGTTGATTCGTCGACGGTTGCGGCGCTGGCCGTCCAGGCTTCTTCCGAGGCAGTCAAAACGTTTTCGATCTCGTTTGCCGAGGCTTCATTCGATGAGTCGGCGTATGCGCGTGGGGTCGCGAAGTTTCTCGGCACCGATCATCACGAAGAGCGTTTGAGCGCGAACCTCGCCGCAAATCTCGTCGGCGAGATCGGCGCGTGGATGGACGAACCGTTCAGCGATCCGTCGCTCGTGCCGACGTATCTGCTGTCGCGCTTCACGCGCAAACACGTGACCGTGGCGCTTGGCGGTGACGGCGGCGACGAGCTGTTCGCGGGTTATCAGATGTACGCGGGCCATCGCCTCGCTGAAGTCTACAAGCGCGTGCCGACGCTGCTGCGCATGGGCCTGGTCGAGCCGTTCGTCAGGCTGTTGCCGGTGAAGACGAAGAACCTCTCGTTCGATTACAAAGCGCTGCGATTCGTTAACGGCGCGAAGTACGACACGGTTGCGCGTCATCACGTGTGGTTCGGTTCGTTCACGCCCGAAGAGCAGCGTGAGTTGTTGACGAACGACGTACTCGGTGCTACTGACGGCGACATCTACGCGCAGGCGCGACAGTTTGCGTCGGAGTGCGAGAACGACGATCTCGTCACGCAGATGCAGGACGTCGACACGCGCTTGTATCTCGCGGAAGACATTTTGACGAAAGTCGATCGCGCGAGCATGGCGGTGTCGTTGGAAGTGCGGGCACCGTTTTTGGATCCGCGCGTCGCGGAGTTTGCGGCGTCGCTGCCGTGCCATTACAAGCTGCGCCGGCTGAAGACGAAATACATTTTGAAAAAAGCGGTGCGCGATCTGTTGCCGCCGTTTGTGACGCGACGCGGTAAGAAAGGTTTCGGCGTTCCGGTCGCGGAATGGTTGAAGTTCAAGCTGCGTCCGCTGGCTCGAGACCTGTTGTCGCCGGAGCGCGTGCGCCGAGCGGGCGTGTTCAATGCGGAGTACGTGGCGCGGTTGCAGGACGAGCACGAGCGCGGCGTTGCAAATCATCGAAAGCTGCTGTGGACGCTGTTGATGTTCGAACTCTGGCACGAGAGCTTTGTCGAAACGCCGCGAAGAATTGAGACGCTGGTTAACAGCCGGTGACCGATCTTTTTCAAACTACCTACGAGCAACTTCTCACCTGGTGCCGCGATCATGGCTTCGCGGGGCACGATCCGTTCGACGCGCTGAACAGCACCGTCTTTCAAGCCACGCCACTCGCGAATTCACGCAACGCTCGTTTAATCTGGACGCAGTTAGTAAAACGATCGCCAATCGATTTGCGTGCGTTGGCGCGCGTTCCTGAACAGAAGAATGCAAAGGGACTCGCGCTGTTTGGGCTTGCTACGTTGCACATACACGGCGGCGAGGCGTGCCGGTTGTTGTCGGATCTACTCGAACTGAAAATCGACGGGTACAGCGGCGCGGCGTGGGGTTACAACTTCGACTGGCAAAGCAGAAACTTCTTCGCGCCACGCGGCACACCCACGATCGTGCCAACAGCATTCGCCGCGCGAGCGTTTATAGAAACCGGGGATGATGACGATTTAGAGATTGCTCGAAGCGTCTGCGATTTTATCCTTCGTGACTTACCCCGCCCCGTCGATACAGAAAGAGAAATCTGTTTCAGCTACACACCAAACGACAACACGCAGATCTTCAACGCGAGTTTGCTTGCCGCGGAAGTCCTCGCGTGCGCTGGCAAGCGAACCGGCGAAACCGAACTCTGCGATGTTGCCACGCGCGCCGCTCGTTTCGTCGTCAATCACCAGCGCGGCGACGGTGCGTGGTCCTACGGCACGGCGCCATCACAGTCGTGGATCGACAATTTTCACACCGCGTACATCCTGTTTTCGCTGAAGCGAATCATCGAAGCGTGCCCCGGCGGCGACGAGTTTCAAGCGTCGCTCGAGCGCGGTTATCGTTACTGGACAAGCCGTTTCTTTCTTGCGGAGGGGTGGCCGAAATACTACGATGACAATCCCTATCCCGCGGATGCGCACGCCGCAGCGAGTGCGATTGTGACGCTGGTCGAGTGCCGGAAACTCGACGACGGTGCGCTGAACATGGCCCATAACGTTGCTCGTTGGACTATTGAAAATCTGCGTGACGAGCGAGGCTTCTTCTATTATCAACGCCGGCGGTTCTACACGATTCGCAAACCCTACATGCGCTGGACACAGGCCTGGATGCTCTACGCGCTGGGCAGTTTGCTCAAAAGCCAAGGCGATTAAAATTCATGCCGATAGCATCTGACGTAATCATCGGTCCCGGCGCGCGCATCTTTCAGCCCGACCTCGTGAATCTTTACGGCTGCACGATCGGCGCGGAGACGAAGGTCGGTGCGTTTGTCGAGATTCAGAAGAATGCGAGCATCGGCGAGCGTTGCAAGATCTCGTCGCACACGTTCATCTGCGAAGGTGTGACGATCGAAGACGAATGTTTTGTCGGGCATGGCGTGATGTTTACGAACGACGTTTATCCGCGCGCCGTGAACGACGATGGCTCGCCGCAAACCGAAGCTGATTGGAAAGTTGTGAAAACGGTAGTGAAGAAACGCGCCAGCATCGGAAGCAATGCGACGATCCTCGCCGGCGTTACGATTGGCGAAAGCGCATTGATCGGCGCCGGTGCGGTCGTTACGCACGACGTCCCGAGCTTTGCGATCGTCGCCGGCGTTCCGGCGCGTGTGATTGGCGACGTTCGGAACCACGGATCGCGCTCCGCCGGGGAACACGGATGATCAAGATCGGCGTCATCGGCTACGGCTACTGGGGACCGAACCTGGTGCGAAATTTCATGCTCGCGCCGGGATCGGCTGTCACGCGCGTGTGCGATCAGCGCGAAGAGCGACTGACGCCGTTGCACAAGCAATATCCGCAAGTGAAGACGTGCACGAGCGCGCAGGAGCTGATCAACGATCCCGCGATCGACGCGGTCGTCATCGCCACGCCAGTTTCATCTCATTTCGAACTCGCCCTCGCAGCTTTGCAGGCAGGCAAACACGTGCTCGTCGAGAAACCGCTGGCGTCGACGTCAGACCAGGCGCGCAGGCTTGTCGACGAAGCGGCGGCGCAAAAGCTTGTGCTGCTGGTGGACCACACGTTTGTCTATACCGACGCGGTGCGGAAGATTCGCGAGTTGATCTCGTCAGGGCAGTTGGGCGAGATCTATTACTACGACGCAGTGCGCGTCAATCTTGGTCTGTTTCAACACGACGTCAACGTGATCTGGGACCTCGCGATTCACGATCTGTCGATCATCGATTACGTGTTGCCTGACAAGCCGGTCGCCGTTTCTGCGACGGGCATCAGTCACGTTCCGGGCGAACCCGAGAACGTCGCATACATCACGCTGTTCTTCACGAGTTCGCAGATCGCGCACGTGCACGTCAACTGGCTCACGCCGGTGAAAGTCCGGCACACGCTGATCGGCGGCAGTGAGAAGATGATTCTGTACGACGATCTCGAGCCGAGCGAGAAGCTGAAGGTGTATGACAAAGGCATTCGCGTCACGCCTGGCCCGGAGGACGTTTATCGAATGCTCGTCAGCTACCGTCTGGGCGACATGTATGCGCCGCGGCTCGACAACACCGAAGCGTTGCAAACGGAAGCGCAGCATTTCATCGACTGTGTCGAGACTAGCCGCACGCCCGCGACCGACGGGCTCGCCGGCTTGCGCATGGTGAACATGATCGAAGCAGCCGAAACGTCGTTGCGCGATCGTGGACGGCTGGTCGAGATTCGGCAGTAACGACCGATGCGCGTTTGGATCGATCTCGCAAACTCTCCGCACGTTCCTCTTTTCCGAGCGCTGACTAACAGGTTCACCGCCGCGGGTCATGAAGTCGAGATCACGGCGCGCGAGTTTGCGGAGACGATTCCGCTCGCGCGCGCTGCGGGTTTGAATCCGCTCGTGATCGGCAAACATGGCGGGCGCGAAGTGTCACGCAAGGCGGGTAACCTGATGGGCCGCGCGTGGGACCTCGCGAAATGGGCGCGCCCGCGACGCTTCGATCTCGCCGTCAGTCACAACTCGTATTCGCAGATCCTGGCCGCTCGCGCGCTGCGAATCAAAACCGTGACGTTGATGGACTACGAACATCAACCCGCGAACCATCTGGGGTTTCGACTCGCGTCGCGCATCATCGTCCCGGCAAGTTTTCCGCATGCTCGGTTGCGCCGTTATGGCGCGGGTGTCGGCAGGGTTCGGCGTTATCACGGCACGAAGGAAGACGTTTACCTCGCGGACTTCCGACCCGATCCGGCGTTTGCGGCGCGGTTGTGTGAACTCGGCGTTAGCCCGGATAATGTGCTGGTCCTAATGCGGCCGCCGGCCGTCGACGCGCTGTATCACCGGTTTCAGAACACGCTGTTTGACGAGGCGTTGGAGCTGCTGGTGAAGAATGAAAACGTGCGCGTCGTGCTGTTGCCGCGAAGCGCGACGCAACGCGAGGCGTATGCGCGGAAAGCGCAAGCGCACAGTAACTTGATTGTTCCGGCGACCTCGTTACCGGGCGCGGATTTGATCGCGGCGAGCGATCTGGTGATCAGCGCGGGCGGTACGATCAATCGTGAGGCGGCGGCGCTGGGTGTGCCGGCCGCGAGTATTTACGCGGGTAAGTGGGCGGCGGTCGACGAGCAACTTATCAACGAAGGTCGTCTGCAACGCATTTCCAACGACGCGGATTTAAATCAATTGGCGATTCAGAAAAAGGCATCTGCGAGTCCACGTCGATCGCGAGCAGTAATCGACGAAGTGGTGCAATTCATTTTCGAGTAATGCGAGCTGAGCGACAACGACAACGATTCTTCGACGCGAGTTCGGTCCGCGTGCCGGGTCGAGCGCCGCGCTGGATCGTGCCTACCGTCAAGGTCGGACTGGTGGTCGCCGACGCGTTCGCCGTGGCGTTCTCGTTCATCTTCGCTTTCACTCTTCGACAGGGCGTTTCGGCGTTCGCGGGTTTCGCGTGGAGCGAACAGTTTGCGCCGTACGGTGCGCTGATGTTCTTCGTCGTCGGCATACGGCTCTTAACGTTTCGCTACTGCGACCTGTATCGCGTGCGCGGCGAGTTCTCGTTTGTCGACGACGGCACGCGCATCTTCAAAGCAACCGCGATCGGTTCCTTGCTGATCGTCGCGGCGGCGTTTCTGTATCGCGGCGGGTTTCAGTTTCGGGCGTTCTCGTACGCGCGCGGCGTGTTCGTCGTAGACTTCGTTTTCGTGCTGTTGAGCGTCGGCACGATCAGGTTGTTCACTCGATCGGTGCAGACGTTTGTGCGACGGCGGCAGATCAACTTGATCCCGACGCTCGTCGTCGGCCGCGGTCATGAGGCGTCGCTGTTCATTCGCGAGATGCGCGAGCGGCCGGCGCTCGGTTATCGCGTGATCGGCGTAGTCGACGCGCAGATCGGGGAACCGAACCAGGCAGAGAGTTACGAGGGCGTTCCGGTTGTCGGCACGCTGCAAGGATTGCCGGAAACGATCCGCGACTCCGGCGCAAACGAAGTGATCATCGCCGATCCGCAAGTGAACGGCGACGCGTTGTTTGAAGTGATGATGCGGTGCGGACGGCGGCGCGGCGTCGAGTTTCGCATCGCGCCGAGTTTGTTCAATTGTCTGCCGCGCAAGACGGAGATAGATCAGATCGGCGTGTTGCCGATGATTCGTCTGTTTCGCGAACCGTTGTCGAGCGGCGCGCGGGTTCTAAAGCGCGCTTCGGATCTGATCATCTCCTCGCTCGCGATTGCGCTGCTGTTGCCGCTGTGGCTGCTGATTGCTTTGCTGATCAAACTCGATTCACGCGGTCCCGTGTTCTACACGCAGGAACGCGTCGGCATGGATGGGCGTCTGTTTCTGCTCTACAAGTTTCGCACGATGGTGGCGAACGCCGATTCCGAGCTGCATCGCGAGTATCAGCGCGCGTTCATCGCCGGACGCGCCGAAGCGAATCTCGGCAACGATCAGAAGCCGACGTACAAGCTGCTCGCCGATCCGCGCATCACGCGCGTGGGAAAATTTCTGCGCAAGACGAGCATCGACGAAGTACCGCAACTCTGGAACGTGTTGATGGGCGACATGAGCATCGTTGGACCACGGCCGCCCATTCCGTACGAAGTCGAGGCGTACGAGTTGTGGCATCGCAAACGTCTCGACATGAAACCTGGGCTGACGGGACTGTGGCAAGTTTCAGGTCGAAACCGCCTGCCTTTTGAAGAGATGGTGCGGCTGGATCTTTTCTACATCGAGAACTGGTCGCTGCTACTCGATTTGAAGATCATCGTGCGCACCGGCTTCGTGATGCTCGGCCGCGAAGGCTACTGAGACAATCCTACTAAAGCCAACTCCAGCAGAAGGATCTTTTTAATCCCAGTATAAAGCGGCTCGATCTCGCAATTCTCAGTCAACGCGTGTGCGTCCGCGCATGGTCCAGCGCCGGTCGAGATCGAACTAATCCCCTGCAACAACGCGGCGCTCGAGTTGTTCGATCCGGCATTGCCGATCGGCGGGTTGAAACCCATCGCGCGATGCACGGCCTCGGCGATCGTCACCAGCCGTGACTCACGGTTGCCCGGCAGCACAGCCGCGGGCGACGACGAAATGATGTCGGTCTTGACAGTCATTCCCACTCGTTTCGCTTCTTCATCGAGTATCGTCGCGATCTTCTTTTCGAGATCGGCGATGACTTCATCGCTCGTCGAACGCAGATCCAACGAGAACCACGCGTCAGCGGCCTTCGCGTTCGGCACTTCCGACCCGCCGAGCATGCCGATGTTCAGGTTCGACGACGGATTGGTCGGCACCGTCAACTCGTAGATGCGCGCAATCGCACGCGCCATCGGCAACGAAGCGGAATACGGCGGCGTGCGCGATCGCGTGTGACCGCCCGGGCCAATGAAGTGATGGCGATACCAGTTGATGCCGATCCCGGCGTAAGTGAATCCTTCATATCCGCCGTCGAGCGCGACGTAGTAATCAACCTTGCCTTTGTTCTCTTTCGTGAAGTGTTTGGCGCCGGTCATTCCGGCTTCTTCGTCGGTGGTGAACACGAAAACGATGTCGCCTTTGGTTTTGATCTGCGCCGCGTCGAGCGCGCGAATCGTCGCGAGCAGCGCTTCGATGTTACGCGTGTCGTCGCCAATGCCGGGTGCATAAACACGGCCGTCGCGAACCGTGGCTTTAATCTTCAGTCCGGGTTGAAAGACCGTGTCCATGTGTGCGTCGAAGACGGCGACTGGCCCACCGCCCGTGCCTTTGCGCGTCGCGATCAGGTTGCCAACCGCATCGTAACGAACGTCGAGTTTGTATTTGCGCAGCAACGACTCGAGGTGGCGCGCGCGTTCCTGTTCCTGTTTTGAAGGCGCATTGATCTCGGTGATGGCGATCCATTCGCGCAGGATCGCGTCGCGGTTCTTGTCGACGTGAGCGAAGGCTGCTTTGACGCGCGGGTCGTCTTGAACTGCCTTCACCTCGTCGGCGGGTGACGGCGACTGCGCAGCGGCGCTAACGGACAGGACCAGCAGGACGAGCAGGATTGATCGCATGGAAATCTCTTTTTGAGATGGAATAGTAGACCGCGGTCATTCTAATATGCGGGCAATGCAGATTTCGAATCGCATTGAGAACGGCATCGTCGGCTGTCTCTTTCTCATTGCCCTCTTCGCGCCGCATTCGATCGCCATCTCGCAAACCGCGTGGCTCGTCGGCATGGCCCTTTGGCTGTTGCGGTTCGCGTTCTTTCCTCGTCCGAAGCTTTTTCGCTCGCCGGTTGATTACGTGCTGATCGGTTTCTTCATTCTGAGCGGCATCTCCGGAGTTTTCTCTTACAACCCGTTTATGTCGATCGGCAAGATGCGCGCGGCGAGTCTGTTCACGATCGTCTACCTCGTCAGCCAGAACGTGCCTTCGCTGCGGACGGTGCGCTGGCTTGCGTTTGCGTTGATCGGTTCGTGCATGGTGAACGTCGTGTGGACGGCGGGCCAGCTCGCGGTCGGACGCGGCGTGAAGGTGCACGGCGTGAGCGCAGAGAGCCCGCTCGCGAAAGCAGTCTTTCATACGCGAACAGTTACAAAAGCGACGCCGATCATCGACGGAGATATCGTGTGGGAAGTCGACGAACATCGCGTTGACTCTCCGGAGGAACTAGCGACCGCGCTTGTGTCTAACAAGGGTCCTGTTGCGAAGGTCAGGATCTATCGCGTCGAGTGGACTCCCGAACTCGAAGTGCCGCGAACGCTGCTCACCGGAACGACGGCGATGGAACAATTAGGCATCGCGAGTTGGTCGCGCGGGCGCGACTGGCGCGCCACCGGGTTTTACGGTCACTGGACCACGTACGCCGAAGTGCTGCAACTGATCGCGTCGCTGGCGTTGGGAATATTTCTCGCGTTGACGCAGAAGAAAAGCCGCGCCGGTTTGTTGTTGGTGATCGCGATTGCAGGCTTGTTGTTCGCGCTCGCAATGACAGTCACGCGCGGATCGTGGATCGGCTTTGCAGTCTCAGCGGTGGCTATGTTGCTGCTCACGCTGTCGCGCCGCGCCATTGTCATCATCGCGGCCTGCGCAATACCACTCGTCATCGCTGGCGGGTTTCTGCTTCAACAACGACGCAACATCGGCTTCTTTGACAGCACGGACCAATCGACAAGCTGGCGCGAGATGGTCTGGCGCGAAGGGTTCGACCTGCTCGTCTCAAAGCCGCGTCATCTGCTGGTGGGCGTGGGCATCGACTCGATCAAGGGACACTGGCGCGAGTGGGGCTTGTTCGACAACGGCCGGCAGCCGATCGGGCACATGCATTCCAACCTGTTGCAGATCGCGCTCGAACGCGGCGTTCCCGCGCTGATCCTGTGGCTGCTGTTGTTTGTGATTTACATCCGGATGCTGTGGCGTTTGATCCGGCAAACGACGGATTTCTCACGCGGACTCGCACTCGGCGCGCTTGGCGGAACGCTCGGGTTCTTCACGAGCGGTTTGGTCCACTACAACTGGGGCGACTCTGAAGTCGTCACAGTCTTTTACTTCATCATGGGTTTGGTTTTGGTCGCGGAGCGGATCGGGTCCCCCCTCTCACAGACACGATCCGATCGATGATCTTCGGATCGTCGGGCAGCAATCCCGACTTCGGCAATCGCGGCGTCAGCGTCACCCAATTCGGATCCATCGCGAACACTTTGCGAAACAGCGGCAACGATTCGTCGACGCGGCCCATGTTCACGAGCGCCACCGCATGCCAGTAGATCATCTCGGCGTTGTTCGGCACCAGCTTCTCCGCCGCGCCGTACTCACGCAGAGCGCCTTCGTTGTCTTTCTTCTCCACCGCCAGGTCGCCGGCGTTCATGTGGTTGTACGCACGCTGCAACTTCACTAACCGGCGCAGCTCCTGCAACGGTTCCGGGCTGTCGTCAACTCGCAAATCGAACGTGCGGTCCTTCCATGCCTGGCCCGTCGGTTTGCCGGAGACGACGATGATCGCCGCCGACTGTCGACCGCGAATGTCGCCGCCTGCTGCCTGTGCCGCATCGAGCGCCGCCAGCATGCGTTCCGCGAGATCGCCTTTCGTGTTCTCAAACGCACGAGCCATCGCCGGCCACACTTTGTCGTTGAGCATCAAGTTGGCTTGCACTGAAAAATTCGTGCCGACGATGTGACCCGCGGCTTGGATGTCGTTCTTTCCGGTCCACGCGTCGACGCGTCCGTGCGCGTCGATCATCGCGACTTGTCTGACTTCGCGTCCTTCGTCTTTCGCCAGCAACTCTTTCAACGTGTCGGGCGCGCTCTTGCCGGCGCGCATCATGTCGAGCCCGTTCTTTCCGTAACTCGGATCGACGAACGATTGCGTCGCGATTGCGCCCACGCCTGCTTCAGCCCACGGCACGATTGGCCCAACCGAAAACCAGTGCGACTGAACAGCGACGCCCAGCTCGCCGGTGTTCGGATCGCGCGCGACGATCGAAAAGGTGTGAACCGGACGCGATGGAGTTGTCGGCTTCTCCTGTCCGAGACAACTGCAGGCGAAAGTGATTACGAGAAGGACGAGTATCGATGCGCGCATCAAGACCTCCTGAGTCTCACGAGACGAACGGATAGAAAGGCGTGTTTCGAAAAATCCAGAACGAGAGAATGGCGAAGAAGATGGCGTAGATGTACGGCGCGGGCAGCGCGTTGCGACGCGGGATGCCGCCGCCCATCACGATCACCGAATAACGCAGGAACGCGAACACCAAAAATGGAATCGCGATAAGAAACAGTGGGTTGAGCGTGAACGCGGTGTAGAAGTGACCGTGAAGAATCTGGTGTAGCGCGCGCGTTACGCCGCAGCCGGGGCAGTTGAAACCGGTCAGCAAACGGAACGGACAGGCAGGAAAGAAACCCGACTTACCCGGCTCGAAGAAGAATAGATAAGCAGCCCCGGCGATTATCAGCGACCAAATTGCTAACACTGATGAACGCCGATACATCTATATCCGTGGTCCTAGAACCAACCCTTCTTGTTTTGAATGTACGTCCTTACAAAATCTTCATCGGATTTCGTGAGATAGATGATGCCCTCGATCAACCCGATGATGCCGCCAATGCCGCACGTCACGATCGTGATCGCGATCTGAATCAGACCCTCAGTCGTGTACCCGAGCACGAACTTGTGAACACCGAGACTCCCAACCAGGATTCCCAGAATTCCCGCAACCATCTTCTTATCGGCCCCCATCGCCTTCCAATCAGTCATCGCGCCTAAAGGAGCAGGTTGCACGGGCTGATAGCCGCCACCGGTATCCACCTGCGTGAGCGGGGCCTGGCAGTTAGTGCAGTACTGGGCCATCTCGTCGTTGATGGCGCCGCATTTTGTGCAGTATCTGGTCATCGTTTCAACTCCGACAAGTTCTGGAAACTACGTCCTGGTGAATAGACCGTAAGGCGTTACATGTTGCCAATGATACTGAGGCCGCCGATCAAGACCCAGAAGATCAGGTAACCACCCCAGCCGAGCAGCGCCAGTCCGATGAAGACGAAACTAAAAATCTTCGCCATCTTCGAAGCCTGCTGCGCGCCGGGGATGTCACCCGCCTGCACTTTGCCGTTAACTTGTGCAGCGAACACGATGCTGATGATGCCGAGCGGGAAACAGCAGATCGCGGAAATGATGGCCGGCACGAGATAGTTCGGAACGGTGGTAGTTGTTGCGGCTGGGGGCGGGGGAGTCCATTCTTGAGACATTCGTTTCTCCTGAACTAGTTTGAAAGATTTTTCCTTACCGGTGAACTTGAGTTTAGGCCGCGTAGGGCCCACCGCCGGTTGCAGGCGGCGGTGGCGGCACCGAACCTGCACCTTTACGCTTTTCGAAAAGCGGAATAGCGATAAGGCCGCCGATGACGGCGAAAATGACAAGCAACACGGCGCCGAACAAGCTCTGTATGATCACGCCCGACACCGACTCGCCTTGTGCCTCCATTTGCTGGCGAAACATCTCGGCCTGACGAGGGTCAACACTCGCCATGAACTTTATCAGCGCCCCTCGCATTGCCGCCCCGCTAACGATCGAGAGCGGGATCCCAACGACCAGGAAAATCACCGCGCCAACGCCTCCGGCCATGGCGCCGACGATCGCGCCGTCACCGGCGTTAGCCGGCGTCGCGGAGTTTTTCACGTAGAGATACGACGCGAGCAGCCCGCCCAGAATGGCCCAGGCGCAGCAGCAGATGTTCACCCAGTTTACGAAGGGAATGGCGGAGAGTAAGCCGAGAACTACGCCGCCAATAACAGCAGGCTTAAGTTTATTATTCATTGAACTTGTACTCGTCCCCTAATGAAGTTGGCACAATTCAACTTAAGAACTTTGGGTTGTCAGCGGTTGGCGCGAATCGCCCTGCATAACTAACAAACAGGGGCGTGATTGTCAATGAATTTGAGGATATTTGTGCGCTCGTTAGCGGCCGACTTCGATGCGATCGCCCGCGTGAAGTCGGGGATCTTCCACGCTTCCGGATTTGATTTCCCGAAGGTTGAATTTCATCGTCACCAGACGTCCATCCGACCCTTCCCGCGAGATTTCGACGAGGTTTGCCTGACGGGGAGTGCCGCCGGCTGCGAGGATCGCTTGCAACAGGGTGATGCCTTCGATGAACGGCTTCTGCCCGGGAAGGTGGATACGCCCGCCGACGAAATAAAACTCGTCAGGACGGCTCGTTACCGTGATCACGTCGCCTGATTTAACGTGCGTATTCAACGCCGCCGAATCGCGCAGATCGAGTGTCAAAGTCGGACTGCCGTCTCGCATCAACACCACGCGCCCGCCGTCGTTCCGCAACTGCGATTCGGCCAACACAACGTAAAGCGGTACCTCTTCGCGTCTGAGAAAACGTGTTCCGGGATGCACTACCAGGCCGGTCACGCTAACCGCATGACTCGCATACTGCCGCACGCCGACAGATACCTTCGCATTGTCTTCGACCGCGCGACGTTTCAATTCCTTAGCGACACGAGTTTGAATCTCTTCCGGCGTCAGTCCGGCGACCTTGATCGCGCCCCCCGCGATCGGCAGTTCAATCACGCCGTCCGCCATCACCGTGAACAGCGTAGAGCTATTGTTGGCGGCCGAATTGAGTAGTCGAACGTCGAGCACATCGCCCACGCCGACACGATAAATCTCAGTGTTCTGGGCGAAAGTGGAAATCGAGAAAACGAGAACAAAGCAGGCGCAAAATGTCAGCGAAAGGGGTTTTTTCATAGCCGGGGCAGTTGCTTGAAAAACTACGAATACCGAAGGCATGAAATTGTGAATGGTGTGGACTTTCCAGTATAGTCACCGTTTGCCGTTATGTACGAATTCGCAGTAACTCCAGCAGTAACAAACATCCGCCGCCGCGGCGTCGAGATCTCGGAGGTCGTCCCTGACAGCCTGGGCGCCGAACTGGAACTCGAGTCGGGCGACCGGATCATCAAGGTCAACGGGCGCGTCGTGCGCGATTACCTCGACTTCCGCTTTCAAACAGCCGGTGAAACTGAGCTCCTTCTGGAGGTCCGCAAGAAAAGCGGAGACGATTGGGAAGTCGAACTGGAACGCGCGGAAGGCGAAGATTTCGGCCTCACTTTCGAGCAGATCGTCCCACGCCAGTGCGCCAACGAATGCATCTTCTGTTTCTGCAACGGAAATCCCGCCGACGCCCGGCCGTCGCTATTTATTAAGGACGAAGACATCCGTTTGTCCTTTTTATATGGCAACTACACGACGATGACTTCGATCACGGAAGACGAGCTGCGTCGGATCGTCGAACAGCGTCTGTCGCCGCAGTATGTTTCAGTTCACGCGACGGATTTGGACGTTCGTGCTTACCTGCTCGGCGTCGATAAGCAACGCGCCGATATTTGGCCGAAGGTCCGGCGGCTGCTCGACGCCGGCATCGAGATTCACGCGCAGGTCGTGCTTTGTCCCGGAATAAATGACGGCGAGGTGTTGCGCAAGACGATCTTCGATCTCGCTGCTGAGTATCCACGCATCACGAGTGTCGCGATCGTGCCGCTCGGTCTGACTCGTTACAACACCGATCCGCGGTTGACCGCAGTGACTCCCGAGTTTTGTCGCGAAGTGATCGATCAAGTCGGTGCGATTCAGAAACAGTTGCACGCGCAACTCGGGACCAACTTCGCGCTGCTCGGCGATGAGATTTACTTGCGCGCCGGCCGTCGCATTCCCGGCAGATCACACTACGGCGCTTATCCGCAGATCGAAGACGGCGTCGGCATGGTCCGCGCGTTTGCAAACGACTTCGCACGTCTGACGAAACGACTCGAACGCGAAGGTGACGTCAACAAAAAACCGGCGACGATATTCACAGGCACGCTCTTCGCGCCAGTGTTGCGAGAAATGATCGACAAATGGAACTCGCGTTTCGAAACGAAGCTTCGCGTCGAACCGCTCGAGAACAGTTACTTCGGCGGCGACGTTTCAGTCGCGGGCTTGTTGACCGGACGCGATCTCCTCGCGGCACGTGACCGCGTGAGCGGCGAGTTTGTTTTGATTCCCAAACAGATGCTGAAGAGCGATGATGCGATCATGTTGGACGGGATGCGAATCACGGAAGTCGCGGAAGCGCTCGGCTGTCCGGTTTACGCGGTCAGTCTCGATGAGTTGGCGGCGCTCCTTTTAAATAAGAACTAATCGCATGCGCAACGGCGATCGTCCCACTCCTGCTACGAGACGCATACTGGACGTCGGGTGTGGTCAGAACAAGTTTCCCGGCGCGATCGGTATCGATGCGAACCCGCGCAGTCACGCCGACGTCATCCACGATCTCGGCGTCTTTCCTTATCCGTTCGCCAACGACGAATTCGACGAGATCATTTGTCGTCATGTGATCGAGCACGTGCCCGACGTGCTTGGGTTCGTCACGGAGCTACATCGCATCACGCGGCCCGGCGGGCGATTGAAGATCGTCACGCCTCATTACTCCAACCCGGATTGGGCAACGGATCCCACGCACCGCAATCACTTCAACAGCTACTCGTTCACTTGCTTCATCCCTACGCGTACGCCGTTTCCGTTCTACACAACCGCCGAGTTGAAACCGGTGACGACGCACGTGAGTTTGGCAAATCTCTGGCGGGCCGTCGGGCTGGAGTTTTTCGTCAACCTCGATCAGCGCTGGCCTTCGTTTCGCTTCACCCGAAAATTCTGGGAGTTTTACCTCTCCACTATCTGCCGCGGCAAAGAGCTTCAGTTCGAGTTCGAAGTGGTGAAATAGCCCGAAAAAACACGTATATCATCCAGAAATTTGAACGACCATCCACAAACGTGTATGCTGTCGGGGCTTCAGCTCACGGAATCGTTTAAAAATTCGGACGTTTTATACGAATAATTGCTAGCACGGCAATTGCCTAGTTCGTCAGCATACTAGGCCTGTTTTAATAGCTGGGCACTCCATTTCTTACCAGACACAGCAGTAGTTTTTCGGCTTCTTCTAGCAAGAGTTGCCCGGCAAGCCTTCCTTTGCCGGGGAAGGGCAAAAACTTATTGGAGGATTACGTGATGAGAAACGGTTTACGGACGCTTTTACTAGTGCTCCTCGCGCTAGGCGTCTGCATCGTTCCCGTTTTCGCTCAAACGGGCTCGACCGGCTCTCTTTCGGGGACAGTCTTAGATCCGAAAGGTGCTGTCGTGGCTGGGGCTTCTGTGAAAGTCGTCAGTAAGGCGACCAATCAGGAGTTTACGACGCAGACGTCCGAGGATGGTACTTTTACCATTCCGACACTAACCGCCGGAATTTATACAGCCACGGTAACGGCTGGCGGTTTCAAACAGTCGGTAGTGACCGACATCAAAATCGACGTTGGTAAGCCATCGAGCATCAACATCGAACTGGAGATCGGCGCGGCCAATGAGATCGTGACCGTGGTCGGCGGTGGCGAGCTGCTGCAAACGCAGACGGCGACCATCGGTACCACGTTAACGGGTCGTCAGATTACCGACCTGCCAACAGCATCGCGCGATGCGTTGGACCTCGTGCTCGCGCTGCCCGGAACTACGACCCCGGGACGTCCCCGCACCTCTTCGGTAAACGGCTTGCCGAAAGGCGCGCTGAACATCACGCTCGACGGCATCAATGTTCAGGACAATCTGCTCAAATCGAACGATGGGTTCTTCACCTACGTTCGCCCACGTACGGACGCCATCAGCGAGGTAACTCTTTCGACTTCGAACCCGGGCTCGGAAAGCTCGGCCGAAGGTGCGGTCCAAATCAAGTTCGTCACGCAAGGCGGCTCCAATGATTATCACGGCGGCGTTTACTGGTATCACCGCAATCCGGCGTTGAACGCGAACTACTGGTTCAACAATCGCGACATCGCTGCGGATCCAGTAACAAAGAAAGCGCCGCAACAGCGCATTCTGTTGAATCAACCGGGCGGCAAATTTGGTGGTCCTATTTCTATTCCGGGACTGTTCAACGGCAAAGACCGGGCGTTCTTCTTCGTGAACTACGAAGAGTATCGCTTGCCGGAAAAGAGCCCGCCGCGTACCAGAAACGTTTTCAGTACCGCGGCGCAATCAGGCATTCACCGGTTTACGACGACGCTCCCGCCGTGCAATCAAGTTGCCAACCCAAACAACGGTAGCAACTGTTACACTCCGGCGGCGAATGCGTTTACCACCTGCGCCTCCCCTATCAATAATGTCCGAACCTGCGCGAGCAATGTTTTCGCGCTGGCGCAAGCGGCCGGAATCATTTCCACCGCCGATCCGACGATCAGCGCATTGCTTGGTGACATTCGAAGTTCACTGAGTGGTGTGAACGCGGTGTTCCAAACCACAGGCAACCCGAACATCGAGCAGGCCACGTTCTTCAACATAGGCGGCCAGACCAGGCGATTCCCGACTGTTCGCTTCGACTTCAAACTCACGGACAAGCATCACATCGAAAACATTTGGAACTATCAATCGTTCCGTTCGGTGGTTGACTTCCTGAACAACGTCGATCCGGCGTTCCCGGGATTCCCGAACTTTGGCAGCCAGGATTCAAACCGTTTCTCGAACGCGACTGCCTGGCGATGGACCATCACCAACAAGATCGTGAACGAAGCGCGGTTTGGTTTGACTGGTGGAACAGTTTTGTTCTTCCCGCAAGTCAGCCCCGCTCAGTTTGAAAATCAGAATGGCGTGAGTCTCGCTATCAGCTCTGCCGGCGCGACCAACGCTACGATCACTACGGGTCCGCAACGGCGCAACTCGCCGGTCAAGCAGTTCACCGACAACATCACCTGGTCGAACGGCAACCACTCGTTCAACTTCGGTGGCAGCGTCACGCGCGTGAACTTCTGGCAGCAGTTGATCACCGTGGTGCCGACTGTGAACTTCGGTATCAGCAGCACGTTGACGGGCGACTCGACGGCGTTTGGCGCGTTCCAACCGCTGGCGAACATCGGCCAGCAAGGCAACGCGGCTTCGCTTTATGCGACGTTAGCCGGTCGTATCTCGTCGATCACGCGCAATGCGCGATTGAGTGAAGACACGAATAAGTACACGTTGCAGGGCGACCTGATCAGCCGTGCGCAGCAGACTGAGTACGGCGTTTACGCGCAAGATAGTTGGCGCGTTCGCCCGAACGTTACTTTGACTCTCGGTCTTCGCTGGGAAGTCCAGGGTCCGTTCATTCCGCTCAACAACACGTACGCAAGATCCGAGTCCTTTGCGCAACTCTACGGTGTGTCTGGTGAGGGTAATCTTTTTAAACCCGGAACACTGACGGGAACGCCGACCAGGATCGTGCTCTTTAACGAGGGCACCTCAGCGTACGACACAAGGTACGACAGCTTCGCGCCGAGTATTGGCGCCACCTACAGTCCGAACTTCCAAAGCGGTTTCATGAAATCGCTATTTGGCGAGTCGGGCCGGACGGTGCTGCGCGGCGGGTTCTCGATAGCTTACGTTCGCGAGGGCGTAAACACATTCCAGAGTCTCTATGCGGCGAACGCGGCGAGCGGTGCGCAGTTGGCAGGTGGCACGATCAGTGCGACCCAAAACATCACCGGCACGCCGTTCCCGCTGACTTTCGGAAACTATATTCGGAATGGATTGCCTGGTGGTCCAAGCTTCCAGCAGGAGCCCGTCTATCCGAACGCCGGAAGTATCACCGACTCCATCAACGAATTCGCGCCCAATCTCAAGATTGGACGGGTTGATTCGTTCAGCTTCGGTATTCAGCGAGAAATCAACTCGAACAACGTTATCGAAGTTCGATACATCGGCAATCGCGGACACAACTTGTGGAGACAATACGATCTCGACGAAGTGAACGTGATCGAGAATGGTTTCTTGAATGAATTCCGTCTCGCACAACAAAACGTGCTGGCTAATCTCCAGAACGGGCGCGGATTCAACTTCCGCTACTTCGGCCCCGGCACCGGCACTTCGCCGTTGCCGATCATGCTGGGCCACATCAGTGGCGTTCCGGCGGCAAATGCCGGCAACTGCACTGCGGGATCCGGCAACGGTTCCTGCGCACAGCTTTATTCAAACTCGCTTTTCGCGAATACAACGCTGCTTGGGTTCCTGAATCCGCTCAATCCGAGCACCGGCGGTGGCGGCAGCGCTGCTGTCGGTTACTTCGGCATGGCCGGCATCTTCGCTGGAACCGCGAACGACAGCTTGTTTGCAAACAACAGGATCGCCGCGGGTATTCCGGCCAACTTCTGGTTGGTTAACCCAGGCAAACGCGGCGGCGCGTTCCTGATCGATAACAGCGGTCAAACGTGGTACAACGCTGTCACAGTTGAATTCCGGCGCCGTATGTCGAGAGGTTTGCTGACTCAATTCAGCTACACCTTCGGCAAAGCGATGGTCAACAACTACGCCAGCAGTTCCGGCGTGTTCGATCAGCCCGCTACTCTGCGCGACTTCGGTATTCGCAGGAACGTTGCGCCTTTCGACATCACGCATGGTCTTAAGGCCAACTTCATTTACGAGCTGCCGCTTGGCCGTGGAAGAACATTCTTCTCCGGCGCTGCCGGCTGGGTCGACAAGATCGTGGGCGGCTGGGGTTTCAACGGCAACATTCGTATTCAGAGTGGAACGCCGTTCACCTTCAACAACGTCCAACTCGTCGGCATGACTGCGAAAGAACTGCAGGACGCGATTGGCATCTATCGGGACGGCAAGGACGCCGATGGTATCAATCGTGGCAACGTGTACTTCCTGCCGGAAGACATTCGCCTGAACACGTTCCGGGCAAACAACACCACCTTCACATCAGCAGGTGCGACGTTTACCCAGGGCGCGCCGACGGGCCGCTTCATCGCGCCGTCAGGTTTCGGCAATTGTCTGCAAACCTACGTGGGCTCGTGCGGTTTCCATAACCTGGTGCTCAAAGGACCGGCGTTCTTCCGTTCCGACCTGAGCATCGTGAAGAAGGTGAACTTCAGCGAAACCACCAACCTCGAGTTGCGTGGTGAATTCCTGAACGCCTTCAACAACATCAACTTCATTCTGGGCAGCGCCAGTAATGACGTTAACGCGATCGGCGGTTTTGGCTCCGCCAACTTTGGACGTTACACAGCAGCCTACCAGGACATCTCGACAACGAATGATCCCGGCGGCCGTCTGGTCCAATTGGTCGTCAGATTCAACTTCTAAGAGTTGACTGCGGCCGTTGTTGTGGGGAGAGCAGATTTCGGTCTGCTCTCCTCGGTTCTTAGTCGAGCCTGGCTTCGCAACTAGTCCCTCGCCAGCCTCCCCCGGAGGCCCAGATGAAAACTCTCGAGCGGAGAAGTTTTCTCTCCTTAATCTCCAATGCAACAGTTGGTTCGGTGTTATACCCTGCCTTACGTTTCGGTAAACCGCTCACGCAAGTCGGCAACAACACGTGCTGGTTGGACGTCTGTGCGCCTTTCATCATTCAGGACTCCGCACTCGGGATCGATTCCGAGATCGTGTTGACGTCCGACAACTTCATCGGCGCGGCGGGTTATGCCGACGATACGGACGCAACTGAGTACCAGGTTTTTCTTTACGACTTCGAAGGTCATGCAATCGGCGAGAATGGCATCGCGCGACGCCTCAGCGCGGGTGCGATGCACACGACGGTAATCCCGGTCGGCGAACTTGTTGGGCCACGCAAAAGTTTTTGGGGTGGGATGAAGATCCGTCTGCGTCCAAAGACGCGTACGCCGACGCATGCGAGCGATCTGTTCAGCTCCGCCTTCGTTCGCTGGAAGAGTCGCGACTCGTTTACCAACGTGCACGCCAATCCCGATCCGTTACAGTGGCAACGTGCCGACAGCTTCTTTTACTCGATGCCGTTTCCGCCACTCGACGATTACGACTGTGTTTACAGTCTCTTCAATCCATACGCGGACCGCAGCGCCGGCGCTGTGACGCTTTACGATCAGTTCGGCGCGACGTTGAAACAGCTTCCGTATGAACTGAATCCGCATTCGTCACTGCTCGTCGATCTGCGCAAAGGTGAATACGCGCGCAGCCTTGACGAAACGTTCAACGGCAAGCGAAGCGCGCACGCGAGCCAAGCGGCGGCGCGCGGTGGAACGATCGCGGTCACGAATCGCCCGGGATCGGTGAAGAACTTTGGTTACATGCTGATCCGACACGCGGGCACGCCGCGGTTCAGCATCGAGCATCCGATTCATCAACCGCCGTACAACCCGACCGCAGCGCGCGTCCCGTTTGATTCCACCGGCCGTTTCAAGGCGCAGAACATTCTCTACACGCCGCTCGTGTTTCGATCAAAGAAGATCGGCGGCGTGACGCTCGAGTCGCGTTTTCACCTGAGCTCGGGCGCGCCGGTTGAAGAAGTTCTCTGGTTGAATCCGTTCATCACGGACGCGAGCGGCAAAGTCGTTTGGCAGACCGGCGACGGATCGAAGCTGCCTGCATCGATTCCGGAAAAACAGATCGAACGCGGCGCGATCAGGTTGGGCGGCCAACAGAGTTGTGTGTTCGATTGCGCGCGCACCGATTTGCCGAAAGGGTTTTCGGGTGGTCTGTCGCTGGCGATCACGCCGCTGACTAACCACACGCTGATGAAGGTTGAAGTCGCGGTGAGCGAGTGGAACGCGCGCGCGTTTACTCATTTCCGGCCCGGACTCGCGTCGGCCCGCAACTATCAGAAACCGGTGTCGCGTTCGGGACTGGGCACCGATTACATCGTCGCCGGCGCTTGTTTGTCGGCGCGTGAAAACAAGATGGTCCGCGACGAGATCATCGCGGTCATTAACATCGACGACAAAAGCATCGCTGGAAATCCGACGCTCGAAGTTTTTACTTCGGCGGGTCTCGCGACGCGCGTGCGGTTGGGTGAAGTGCCGGCGTTCAGTTGCCGGCATTACTTGCTTTCGTCATTGCTATCTGGAAAGATCGGCGCGAACGACTTGAGCCTGAGACTGGTCGACGATCATGCGACTCTGCTGATGTCAGTCCTGCATCTCGATTACCAGCGTCGAGACATAGCGGCGGACCACGGGTCGGATCGATTTTCGACATTTGGCGAGTTTACTTGCGACGTCCGGGCTTAACGTTCGTGCCTTACGTTCAAACCCATCATCATTCAAGGAGCGGTCAGTAATGAGAACAGTAGTATCTGCGTGCTTAGTGGTATCGATGTTTGCCTGCCTCGCGGTGGCCCAAACCCAGAAACCCTGGACCGAATGGACCAAGAAGGACGTTGACAAAACTCTCAACGACTCCGCGTGGGGCCAGACACAAACTGAAGGTGGAAGCGGTGCTTCGCAAACGAGCGAGAGCGCGGTGACACAAGTCGCTGCCAAAAATGCGGCCGATCGGCAGCTCAGTCAGCGCCAGGGTGAATCGGGTGAAGCCAGGCCCGTGAACTACGTGAAGTATCACGTGCGTTTCCTGTCGGCGAAGCCGGTGCGCGCCGCGTTTGCGCGGCAGGTGTTGTTGTCGAAGACGGAGCCGGACGAGGCTCTCGCCACGCAGCTTCAGGGTTTCATCGATCGTGACTTCTCAGAGTACATCGTGGTATCGGTGGGCGTGGAAGTCGGGGATCAAAAAATGGCTGGTCCAATCATGCAGGCTTTCAGCGGCGCGAACAGCGAAGCGCTTCAGAAGACTGTTTATCTCGAACGTAAAGACGGCAAAAAACTTTTCCTGATGGACTACCGCCCGCCGGCCGGCGATGGAATGGGTGCGAAGTTTGTTTTCAAACGCCTGGTCGACGGTCAGCCTTTCCTGACTCAGAACGACAGTGTTCGTTTCGTCGCGCAGCTAAACGAGAAGATGAAACTCGACACGCGTTACAAGCTTTCGAACATGCTTTACGACGGCAAGCTGGAGTATTAGCGAGCTCCCACACACAGATGAAGAAAACAATCTTTGCGGTGTTATTAGCGGTGTTACTAACTGGGCTGCTGCTCGGCGCCGGTAGCGCGCAGGAGAAACCGTGGACTGAATGGACCAAGCTCGAAGCCGAGAAGGTCCTGAACAACTCAGCCTGGGGCCAAACACAGACCGATACCGATACGTCGGAGATGATGTATAGCCCAACGTCGCAAGCGGGAATCGGCACTTCGACGCGCGCCGGTGTTTCGGGCACGACGACCGATCGACAGTCGATCAACAACAGTCGCGTGACCCAGGGCGCGAAGAACCAGGCGATCTCCGTCAACTATCACGTTCGACTCATGTCGGCGAAGCCGGTCCGTCAGGCGTTCATGCGCGTCATCCAGCTCGCGCAGAAAACTCCGGACAAACAACTGCTCGACGATCTCGAATCGTTTGTGCAACGCGACTTCAGCGACTTCATCGTCGTTGCGGTGGCGTTCGATTCGACTGACGGACGTTTTTCCGGACCGGCGTTGCAGGCATTCGCGTCAGCCAATCTCGGTACACTCAAGAACAAGACGTATCTCGAACGTAAAGACGGCAAGCGCGTGTTTCTGATGCAGTATCAGCCGCCGATTAACGACGGGCTCGGAGCGAAGTTTATTTTTCCGCGGATCGTCGACGAGAAGAAGTTTTTGACAGCCGAGAGTGGTTCGTTTCGCTTCTACAGCGAAGTGAACAGCCAGCTCAAGCTAAACATCTCTTACAAGTTGTCGGAGATGATGTACCAGGGCCAGCTCGAATACTGAAAACACAAAGGAGCCTCCCGATGAATCATTCGCTGACGAAGACGATCTTCGCTTCAGTTGCGTGTGCGGTTTTGTTGTGTTCGTCGTTCGTCTCGGCTCGGGTGGTGCAAAACCAGAAAGCCGGGAAGCCATGGACCGAGTGGACGCAGAAAGAGGCTGAGAAGGTCCTCAATAATTCGCCCTGGTCTCAGGCGCAGGTTGATACCGACACGGCAGAGATGTTTTTCAAGCCAACCAACGATCCGCGAGCGCGCGGTCGTGCGCAGACAACTGACGCAGAGCGACTTGAAAGCGGCGCAAGGAACTCGTCCGTCGACCTCAAGTTTGTGGTCCGCTTTTTCTCCGCGCGACCAGTGCGGCAGGCGCTGATTCGATTGATGGAGTTGAAGAACAAACCCGAACCGGACGTCGCCGAACGCATGCACGCTTTCGCGAACGTCAAGAGCGGCGAATCGATCATTCTCACGTTGAGTGTCGAGGGTACGGATGGGCGTTACACCGGTCCGGCGATGCAGGCGCTAGGCAGCGCGATCACGGCGACGTTGAAAAACGAAACGTATCTCGAGCGTGACGGCAAGCGCCATTTTCTGCACGAGTATGTGCCGCCCGGACAGGACGGATTCGGCGCGCGTTTCATCTTCCTGCGCAACGTCGACGAGCAGCCTTTCATCAACGGAAACTCAGGCGAGGTGCGCTTCGTGACGAAGTATCCGGGTGGCTTGAAAGTCGATCGCCGCTTCAAACTCAGCGACATGATGTACGAGGGTCAACTCGAGTACTAGCGCCCGTTTTCAGCGGGTTTGACCATCCAGAATTGTGTCGAGATTCATTAATTTGCACGACGATCCAAAATCCGCAATTTTACGGACTGAATCGCCGACGTAAATTCGTCTAATTGCTCCAAAAAATGCAGGGTGCCATCCGCGCTCAGTCGGCACGCATATTGCCGACGCGAACTTTCAACTAGAAGTCTCGGTCAACCCGATCCCCAAAATAGTCCTCGACGGCTTGGCCGACGAAACTCAGAGAGTTCCCGCCTTGTACCCCTCGCCAAGGCCGGGCGCCCTAACTCAGACAAACGAAGGAGCAACAATGAGAAGTTTTAAGCTTCCTGCGAATATTCTTCTTAGCGGCGTCAGGCGTCTGCCTGCACCTGCGCGCCGTGTTAACCTGGTCTCTCTCCTGCTAAGCGTTGTGTTGCTTGGCGGCGTAACTTCCATCGCTGTTGCACAATCAGTTAACTCCCGCGTCACAGGTATCGTGAAAGACTCTGCCGGAGCCGTGTTGCCGGGCGCAAAAGTCATGCTGATGGACACGGCCACGAAAGATCAGAAAGAGGCCACCACGAATGAAGACGGCAGTTTTACGATTAGCGACGTCCGTCCCGGAACTTACAACGTGGTGGTCGAAGCAACAGGCTTCAAGAAGCTGAACGTTACCAATCTTACGGTGCACGTCGATACGCCCGTAGTGCTGAATTCGCTCACGCTCGAAGCCGGCGGTATTGCGGAAACTGTTTCCGTAACCGCATCAGATGCCCAGTCGCTCATCCGTTCGGAAGACGCGAAGCTGACGTCGACCATCGACGTCAAGCAGGTGCAGGACCTTCCGCTCAACGGCCGTAATCCGATTAACCTTGCCGGCGGCATGGCAGGTGTCAACACCAACACCAACACCCGACAAGCGTCAATCAATGGTCTGCGTGGTTCGTTCTCGAATATCACGTGGGACGGTATCGAGATCAACGATAACCTCGTGCGCACCGACGCGCTGTTCGGTGTGAACACGCCGAGCGTCGCGGCTGTTGCCGAGTTTTCGGTGACCACTCAGAACGCCGGCGCAGACGATGGTTTAGGTATTGCGCAAGTGAAGCTTACGACGCCGCGCGGTGGTTCAAGTTTTCATGGCGAAGCTTACGACTTTTATCGCAACGATAAATTTGACGCCAACACCTTCTTCAACAACATCAGCGGCCTGCCCAAGCCGATACTGCTGCAACATCAATACGGTTTCAACGTAAGTGGTCCATTTGCGCTGCCGAGATTCGGCGAAGGTGGCCCAGTGTTGACGCAGAAGAACAAACTGTTCTTCTACTTCTTCTACGAATACACCGACACGAAACAGGACTTCAATCCGAACCGCACTGTGTTGTTGGGTCCAGCGCGCACGGGGAACTTTACGTACCTGCGCTCCGACAATAACCAACTGCAAACCGTAAACCTGTTGGCACTGACGGGCCGCTCGATCGATCCGCGCATCCAGCAGCTCATCGATTTAACACCGGCTTCGAATAACTCGCAGGTCGGCGACAATCGCAACACCGCTGGTTTCCGTTTCAATACACCGAACGGCAGCACCGGTCGCAACATCGGCTTCCGCCTCGATTACGACGTTACTCAGAACAACCGAATCGAAGGTGTCTATTCACACTTCCTTTCGAAACTGCCGAACGACGTGCAGTTGAACAACATCGGCGAGCAGTTTCCGGGACTTCCGGGTGGTGGACAGGAGTCGTCTCGTCCGCGTTGGGCCGTTGCCTGGATTTCCAATCTGACGTCGAACATCACAAACGAAGCACGCTTCGGTTTCTCGTCGAGCACTCCGCTGTTCTTCAATAACGAAGATTTCAGCGAAGGCTATCGTTTGACGCTTCCGTTGATCACGAACCCGATTCAGAACTTTCTGCAACAGGGTCGTGCGCCGCGGAACTACGACCTGATCGACAACCTGACCTGGGTCAAAGGCAGCCACGTATTCAAGTTCGGCACCAGCGCCCGGTTCATTCGCATTCTGAATTTCAACGACGCCGGCATCGTTCAGCAGTACACAGTTGGTTTCAACACCACGACAAACCCGACGCCTTTGAGCACCGGTCTGTTTCCTGGTGGAATCAACAGCACCCAGTTTGGAACTGCCAACAGTCTGCTGGGTCTGCTCACCGGCGCAGTCAGCTCGGTTTCAGAAACGTTCAACGTTGCGGACCGTGAGTCAGGCTTTACTCGCGGCCTCGGATCGAGACGCTTTCTCGACTACAACACGTTCGCGGTTTACGGCGCCGACACCTGGCGCATCAGACCGAATCTTTCTTTGAACCTCGGAATGCGTTGGGAATACATCGGACCGCTCACGGAGAGAAACGGCCTCGGCTTGATGCCGGTGGACCTGACACTCGACGTGCTGAGGAATCCGAATGCAGTACTCGATTTCGCGGGCAAAGGCACCGGCCGCGAATTCCTGGCCAAAGACCTGGACAACTTCGCGCCGAACTTTAGTTTCGCGTGGGATCCGTTCAACGACGGCAAGACGTCAGTGCGCGGCGGTTTCTCGATAGCTTATGCGATCGACAACAACGCCACCGTGCTGAACAACGCTGCCGTTGGTGGAAATGCCGGTCTGCAATCGACGGTGACCGTTTCAACGCTGCGGGGCACAGTCGCTGGTGGTATTCAGAATTGCACCGGCACGCCGCAGGTTTGCGTCGGTTTCACTCAGGCCGCAATTCCGACGTTCAAAGTTCCGCGTACCCTGGTCGACAACCTGGCTCTCTCGCAAACACCGACTCTGTTTACGACCGAGTACAACCTGAAGACTCCGTACGCCGAACAGTGGAACTTCGGAATTGAGCGCGAGATCATGAAAGACACCGCGCTCGTAGTTGGTTATGTCGGCAACCGCGGCGTGCAATTAACACGCGGTCTCGACACGAACCAGGTGGTCATCTTCCAGAACGGATTCCTGGCTGATTTCCAGAGAGCTCGCAGCAACTGCATCGCTCAGGGAGCGACAATCGCGGGTGCGGGAAACCCGCTCGACAAGTGCACGAGCGCGGCGTTCAATGCCAACATTCCGGGAAGCCAACCGCTCACGATCATCTCGCGGTTGGGCAACGGTGGAAACCTGACGAACGCAACCGTCCTGACCCTGATCCGTCAGAACCAGGTCGGTGAGTTGGCGTCTAATTACCTGTCATCGCGCAACACGTTCTTCAGCACCGCTCAGCCATGCGTCCAGGGAGCAACCGGAGCGCTGTGCCCGAGCTTCTTCCTGCCCAACAACGGCAATGCGTTCGTAACGGACTACATCGGCAGCAGCGGTTGGTCCAACTATCACGCATTGCAGGCCGAGATCAGGAAGCGGTTCACTAACGGCTGGTACTACCAGGTCAACTACACCTGGAGTAAGGCGTTCACGAACGCCGAACAGGCCCAGGCTGAATTCGCGCCCTACCTCGACAACACCATTGGCGATACGCTCGAGAAGAAGCGTCTCAACCAGGACGTGCAGCACGTCCTGAAGGGCAACTTCGTCTACGAGCTTCCGATCGGTCCAGGCAAGCGGTTCTGGAACGACGGCGGCACGAAGGGCAAGTTCCTCGGCGGTTGGCAGATCAGCGGTATTGCGCAGTTCCGTACCGGCCGGCCGATCTCGATCATCTCGGGACGCGGCACGCTCAACCGTGGCGCGCGTTCCGGCAACAACACGCCGAATACAACTCTGACTCTTTCCGAATTGCAGGCGAGAACAGGGTTGTTCCACAGCCCAACAAATGGAGCTCCGCTCGTGATCCATCCGGACCTCATCGGTCCTGACGGTCGCGCGAATCCGGCGTTCTTTACCCATCCGGGTGCGGGCGAAGTAGGTCATTTGAGTCTGACGCCGGTCGATGGACCAGGGTACTGGAACGTCGATACCGCTTTGATCAAGCGGATCCGATTCAAGGAACGGCTTGGTGTTGAGTTGCGGCTTGAAGCGTTCAACGTTTTCAACCACACCAATTTCTCGGTGCCGAACACGCTCAATATCGACGACACCGACTTTGGCAAGATCAGCGCCGCGTTCGATTCACGAATCCTTCAGCTTTCGTGGAAGTTCACGTTCTAACTATCTGAAAGTCTCACGCGAGGCTTTCCAACTCAGCCGGGTGTTGTCGTCACAAACAACACCCGGTTTTTTCTTGCGCGGAAACCGAAATTACGGATAATCGGACTGGACTCGCGTTTCTGAACCACGCAATTGTGAAAACGGCGAAAACGGAGAAAACGATCATGAAGCCTCCCGTCCTAACTAGAGTGAGACTGTTTTTGCCTTTGGTGTTTCTCGTCGCGACGGTTGTGTGCATCCTGCCGGCTCACGCCGACGACAAACTCAAGCCCGAAGACCTCGTCGCCAAACATCTCGAGTCGATCGGCACAGTAGAAGCGAGAGCGGCCGTCAACGGAACGAGAATCAAGGGCACTTGCTCGGTGTCGGTGCGACTCTGTGGTGAGGGAAAAGTTGACGGGCAGGTCATGTTGGCATCTACGGACGCAGCCAATCTCATCAACATGAATTTCGACATCGCGACTTATTCCCAGGAAGCCGTTCGCTTCGATGGGAAGAAGCTCGCGACGAGCCAGTTGACACCCGGCTCGCGCACCTGCCTCGCGCAGTTCTTTCTGGAAAACGAAGTCTTATTCAAAGAAGGACTGATTGGCGGTGTGCTGTCTGAGTCGTGGCCGCTGCTGAACGTCGCGGAACGAAGTCCGAAGCTCGAATATTCAGGTCTCAAGAAGATCGGCGACAAACAGCTACACGCGTTGAAGTACAACCCGCGCAAGGGTTCGGATCTGAAGATCACGCTTTATTTTGATCCGCAGACTTTTCAACACGTGCGCAGCGAGTACTCGCGCACTGTTTACCCGAGCGAACAACGTCGCATCGCTGGAGGTGGTGGCCAACTTCCGGGGGCCCAGAGCCAGCAGGCTTCGCCGACACGCATCGACGCTTACGAAGAGTTTGCCGATTTCAAACCAGAGTCAGGCTTGACCCTGCCGCACACGTACAAGTTTCATCTATCGATCCAGTCGGAAGTAAGGCCGGCCGTTGTCGATTGGGTTTTCACTTTGAACAACTACTCGTTCACCTCACCGCTCGAAGCCGCGGAGCTTACCTTCGGCCACGAGAAGAATTAGAAACACGAGCTCGATGTCGACGCTGTCAGCCACTGAACTTCCTCTCGCGCCACTCGGCGCCGGCGACCTGATCGATCGCGCTGTCAGACTGTATCGGCGGCATTTGTTTGTTTTGATCAGGACTGCCGCGCCGCCGGTGATCCTTGCGACCGGCGGATGGATCGTCTTTACCTTCACTTTCAAACGAATCTTTCTCAGCCAGGACGGCGCCGAGTTGGCAGCCTATGCTTTGCTTTCTATCGGTGCGCTGATCGTGACGTTCGGCGGTTACCTGTTGACTCTCGTGGTCATGGGCGGTGCGAGCCGCACACTGGTGGCCCATCTGCTGCGCAACGATCCCGTCACCGCTCGGGCCACGTACAGCGCGGTGCGCGCGCGTTTTTGGGGACTCATCGGCGCGTCGCTGATCGTGCTGGTGTGGATTTCGATCGCGTTCGTTGCGACGTTTATGGTGTGGTACATCGTGATCGCGATGATCACTTTCGTCATCGTGCTCCTGGCGAATACGACGTACTACATGGTCCCGGTGATTTTCGGCATCGTCGCCATGACAGCCGACACGTTGTTGGCGCTGTGGGCTTTCTTTTTTATCGTCGCGCGAGTGGCGTATGTGCCGCAGGTGTTGCTGGTCGAGGGCAAGGGCGTGTTTGAATCGTTCTCGCGCAGTTTCAGTCTCGCGCGCGGTAACGTGCGACGGTTGATCGCGATGACGATCTTTACGACGTTCGCGACGTATTCAGCGCTGATGGTGTTGTTGATTCCGCTTGGTTGGTATGGTTATCTCGCCGGCGTCGATCCATTCAACAGTGCGAACTGGCCCGCGTGGTACGCGGTCACTTACAACGTGCTCGCGCCGCTGAGCTCGATTCTATTGACGCCGGTTTGGATGCTGGGCTTGTCATTGCTTTACGTCGACGAGCGCGTGAGACACGAAGGATACGACATCGAGTTGATGGCCGCTCGACAGCTTGGCGAATTGCCAAACGTCGACGTTACGTCACCACTGGGAACGGCGCTCTCGTCTACCGGACGACCACCCGAGCTGCCGCCCGGGCCGCGCCCGTCAAACCGAATTCTGAACTTCAGTTAATTGCGTTGAAAACTCTCGCCGTCAAATTTCGCTTCCGGTCGCGCGTGCTGGTGTTACTGGGAGTCGTGTGTTTCAGCGGTTCGAGCGCCGCTGCCGTTCCACTTTCCGATTATCGCGCAGCGGTTGCAGTCGCAGTTGCCGACGTCGAATCGCTAATCGACGCGAACGGGGACGAAAGCGAGGACGATTATCAAACCCGTCTCTCGGCGGCTATCCAAGAAATTCGCACCACGTTACCCAAAAACCAGCAGGTCGAGTTGGAGAAGGGCACGTGGGCCATCGATAACGCGTGGCTTCATACCGCGCTCGACGAGCTGGAACGGGCGCCTGCCGAAGAGAGATCGGCGAAGCTCGAGAGTGTGTTGCAGTCGTTAATTGCTCTTGAAGATCGAGTAGCGGAGCTCGAAAGCGCGCAGAGAGTCTTCGAGCATAAAGGCGCGTCGAAGCAGAGGCTCGAAAGTATTCTGGCGCGCCCGGAATATGCGAAGTCGGCACAAGGTCCAAACGCGTTCACGCGACTGTTGCGAGACCTGATCCGGTGGATCCAAAAGATGCTGCCGTCGGGACCGTCGCCGATGGAAGCGGGCCGCGCCAGGCTCATCAGCAGGATCATCATGATCGTTATTGTCGGCGTGGCGGTGTTGATGATCCTCTACGTCGTGTTGCAGTTAGTCAAACGTTACAAGCGACCGCTAACGGCGAAGACTCGAAAGAAACGCGAGCCGCGCATCGTTTTGGGAGAACGGCTGCAGCCGGAACAGACCGCGAGCGATCTTCTGGCCGAAGCCGAAGCGCTGGCGCGCAACGGCGATCTGCGTGCGGCAATTCGCAAGGGTTATATCGCGCTACTCGTCGAGTTGGGCGATCGCAACGTGATCAGTCTTGCTCAATACAAAACCAACCGCGACTACCTGGGGGCAGTTATCAATGTTCCCCAGATCCATTCACCACTGAAGCGACTCACCGAAACTTTCGAACGGCACTGGTACGGCGTTGCGCAGGCGACGCCAAACGACTGGCAGGACTTTCGCGCGCGCTACCGTGAAGCGTTGCAGACCGGAAACTAGATCTCGATGCGCCAGCGACTCACAATCATACTCACGTTCGTAGTGATAATCGGCTTGCTGGTGGTTATCAACACGCTGTCGCACGTGCAGGAAGACGAGAGTCGCGATCTGGAGCTCGCGCCGAACCGTTCAACGTATCACTCAGGACCAACCGGCACGCGCGCGTTGCACGATTTTCTTAACGAGTCGGGTTACAGCGTGATGCGCTGGCGCGAACCGCTCGCCCAACTGTTGGGCCGGTCGGGAAGAATGGTGAAAACGCTCGTCGTCGTCGGCGACACTCGACTGCCGCTCGAGCAGGAGGACGTCGGCGTCCTCCGTAGCTGGGTGGCGGGGGGCGGCCGCCTCGTCCTGATCGATCGCACGCCTGATCGACGTTTGTTAACAACCACCGGTTGGGCCATCGGCGTCATCGAACATCAGCCGCCAGGTCTCGACACAAACCCCGGCGACGTCAATCAAATGACGCAGAACGTAGCCGAGGTCAAGCCTATCCAACCGACGCTGTTGACGAACAACATCGAGAGCGTAATGCCTTCGCGCTTCGCGTCGCGTTTCGTCATCGCTCCGGAGCCGACACCAACTCCCACCGCGGGCATCGGACCCGGTGAGCTTTCCAGCACAGTGGGATCCGAAGCTTGGAATTCACGTGACTTGAAGTCGCGG